>Ga0131853_10016586_pt1 | contig 13429 bp, 11 predicted proteins | sample TergutLab28metaG_FD_92764 | JGI IMG/M metagenome (GOLD analysis project Ga0131853, IMG submission 92764) | Labiotermes labralis P1 segment gut microbial communities from Petit-Saut dam, French Guiana - Lab288 P1 (version 2) (version 2) | ecosystem: Host-associated > Arthropoda: Insects >...
CCTAACCATGCCATCACTCATCGCATTGTCACCACACACTTGACAGATCTGGTGATGAATCTCACTTGGTAGCACATTCCTAGCGTTCAAAAAACGAATTACAGACCGTATTTCACAGTCGGCTGCCCCTTCAATTGTCTTAAACAAGTTTAACACACAGGAACAAACATAAACATAACACGAATTTCACGAAATGGCGTCTGTGGCTTCTCAATTGATAGAGGAAGTCACTGCACATGCGCAAAGTGACAGTCTCGAGGATACGCGAGAGATATGCGCAGACGGTACTTATTTTCCGAATAACCTACGTGCATAATTTTACTCCTACATAAACTGCTTCCACTGGCATTCCACCGTAATATTCAGTTACAATCTGTAACCATTCTGATAACCAGGAGCAAAGTTCCATTATGTTTATAAGCGTCTACGCACGAGCTTCTTAAGATTATAGGTTCATTTCGTTAATATCAGAGCGTGTTTATTCTGCTAAGATAAAGGAAGAAGAGTGAACTTGAAAGGAAGAGGACACAACCGCTGACAATTTCTTTTCGGAGTACCTGACTTTCAATAAGATGGGCTGGGCATGTGGCGCGTATGGGTGAGGAAAGGGGGATGTATAGTGTCTTGATGGAGAAACCGGAGGGAAAGAGACCACTGGGGAGACCTAGGAGTAGATGGGTGGATAATATTAGGACGGATCTCCAGGAGGTGGGATGTGGGTATATGGAGTGGATTGGGTTGGTCCAGGATAGACACAGGTGGCGGACGCTTGTGAGTGCGGTAATGAACCTTCGGGTTCCGTGAAATGCAGGGACTTTCTTGACTAGTGTTTTAGTGACGTACTTTAACTTTCCTATAAACGCTTAATTGCACGTGGTGTACATAACAAGTATAGTATAAATAATTATACATTTTAATGAACCAATTATGTGCGTAAATTCTATGAGTAGAAATTCCAAGTACGCTAAAGTTGTTGTCAGATAAACTCACAGCATTCAGTACTTCGCTCAGTGGCCTGTTTGAAGTTGCTAACATGGCCATCATACAGGTAAATTAACAATCTACATCTGTACAAAATTTTGACTTGCCTGGCTTCAATAATTTGGAGTTATCTTCATCAAAACGCAAGCTAATTATGATAGTAAGTTTGGTGCGAATGGCTCATTTAACGTACTCCTAAAATCATTTGGAAATGTAGGAAATAATTAAACATGGGGTGAAGAGAGATAAACCAACAATATGCAACTAATCCGATGTTTATTATCAAAATTCTATCTTAACATGTTTCGGGCACCATTATGCCCATCATCAGGAGAACAAGACCGTGTATTAATGCATATTGTGTTCTGCACTGTTTGTGCTGGCTGTGGTTGTGTGGAGCTGGGTCGTAAACAGTGTGCACTGTGCGAAGGTTACTGTAGTCGAACGGCAACCTTCACACAGTGCACATTGCTTACGACCCAGCTCCACACAACCACAGCCAGCACAAACAGTGCAGAACACCATATGCAGTAATACAAAGCCTTGTTCTCCTGATGATGGACATAATGGTGCCCGAAACATGTTAAGATAGAATTTTGATAATAAACATCGGATTAGTTGCATCTTGTTGGTTTACCTCTCTTCAGCCTACGTCCCATGATGCTCGGTCACAAAAACTTAAAATTAAACATGGGTCTATATTTAGTGAATACAAAGTGCAGGAGAGTGTAAAATTAAACAGATATTTCATTTTGACGTTCAGGTGATCGTGCATCGTGATAAATTCTTATAATAAAACCAACTAGATGCACTAATTTCTTAAATTTATTTTTGGAATAAAACTTTACATGTTTCGGGCAGTTTTTATGTCCATCATCAGGAGTTTTCCACTGTACACACAACAATGGTATATGTCATACAGGTTTGCTGACAGCTTGCGAGCAGGATCAGGACGGAACTCCAGTTCCGTCCTGATCCTGTATGACATACACCAGTGCTGTGTCTACAGTGAAAAACTCCTGATAATGGACATAGGAACTGTCCGAAACATGTAGAGTTTTATTCCAAAAATAAATTTGAGAAATTAGTGCATCTATTTGGTTTTATTATAAGAAGATATTTCATTTTAAAACAAACTTCAAATATAATTTTGAAGATTTACGCAATAATTAACCATAGGCCTGTAAGCAGTGAATACAAAGAGCAGAATATTGTAAAATTAAGGTTAGTTCATTTCAAAAGTTGTTAGGTAATGTCATTTAGGTAACCTCGACAACCTAAGAAATAGGGTGTCATTTCGAAACCTATTTCCCAAAAACACAAACTTTCAAATAATTTTCGTAATTCACTACAATATATATATATATATATTATTCAGATAATTACGAAAAAAACGACATAGCGTCTGTGAAATTAGAAAAACAAAAATGGGCTATTCGTGGTTCAGTATAGGTGCAAGAAGAATAGAGCTTATCTGGGTAAAAGTGATTACATTTTGTTTAAAAAATTATGTAAAAATTTGACAAAAACCTGCACTCAGTTTCCATAACCTGCTACTAGGTACTGGAGGAAGGCTTGTAACTATATTGTTAGACTATATCAAATTACATGCGGCAATATATATTTCTATAACACATAAACTGCTTCCAAATACGTTTACAAATTACAACTAGCATGTCTTTATGAATATATGCCTTTTTCTGCAGTGAAGTTAAAATACGGACATCATTAAACATAACTGCAAGCTTATAAAAAGAACAGTTTCCTATAACCCCAGTTTCCAAAGCAGAACATTGCCCTAGTTTAACTGCAGAATTACATACTGGATGCAGTAGGCTTAATTTAAAAGGAAGAGAATTCATGAAATGTAAAATTATTGGATTCCCTCGTTTTGCCCCCACCACAATTTCCATTACCATTAGGAAAAATGATACGCTGTCGATAAAGTTCTGCCTTCAGTAATTCTGCAGTATTTTGACTAATCAACATTAATAATGAAAGAGTATGGGAATTGGGATTTAAATTTCTGTACATAAGAGCTAAAGGTTGAGTTTTGCTGTTATCCAATTCCCCTTTATTTAAAACACTAAAATCTGTCAGCGCTGGTGATGAGTTACTGACTAGTTTAGAGGGAACAGAGAAATTAGCACAGAAATGAATTAAGTTATAACTTTCTCACTGTATGTTACAGGAACTTCCTTGAAAACCAGACAGTGATTTATGTAATTAAGGCTTCTCAAAGCTTGTTTTTTATGTTTGTGTGACCGTGCATCATTGATACAATAATATAAACAGCCAACTAGATGCAACAATAACAAATTTTTATAGATAATTACAATCAGCTCAACATGTTTCGGGAAATAATTTCGCCCATCCTCAAGAGCACTAGACTGTGTTTACAGCTTGTGGTATAATGCACCGACGATCCTGCCAGCAGGCAGCATCGTCGGTGCATTATACCACAAGCTGTAAACACGGTCTTGTGCTCCTGATGATGGGCGAAATTATCTCCCGAAACATGTTGAGCTGATTGTAATTATCAATAAAAATTTGTTATTGTTGCATCTAGTTGGCTGTTTATATTATTGCATCTCAAAGCATTTAGGCAAATCGAAGTTTCTTAAACTTGGTCAATAAATTGCGTTAATGGCCTCCATTTTGAGCCAGTTAAATCTAGTTTAAATTCCTGGAAATCAAGAGGAACGTCTTCTTGGTCATAACGCCGTACAGTCTATTAGAAACTTACCGAAGTTTCAAAGAAACCTGCTGCCTCCGCATTCCACACTGAAGAATAAGTAGCAGTCTCCTCCGAATTTTTTGTTACTTTTAACAAACCACAAGTGGTGACGTTTCAGAAGACGGTAATCTTCACACTCATCAAACCTCAAACCTCACCCGCTTTTCCATAACTGCAGGATACACTCTTACTTGAAATGTGGCTAGTTGTTCAGCTGGTCGATAAATTTCCTGAGTCTGTGAAACTCTGAAGTTCACTGCCGTATTTAACAGGACGAGTAACGCACCACATTCTAATACAGTTAAACAATGTCCACACCCAAAACACCACCCCTCTGAAGAACGTAAATTTGACCGCTCCTAACACCTGACATTCAAATTAGTAATATTTGAAGATTTACTTCGACTCCTTTGCAGATGTTCCAGTGGCGCATGAAATTTAAATACAGGGGCAATCACATCACATCCGTTTTGATATTTCCTTGAAACCAGCACAGATCTCTCCCATAGAGGTCCTACGCTTGATGTTTTTCGACCAAAGCTTAAATAAATATGCCAAGTGAAGCAAGAAATGTCGTCAATGTATGTTCTTTCTTGTCCGAAATGTAATATTTATACCATTTCCAAAATATCTGCACTTTTCATACCACGTTTTAATAATCTGTCACAAATTCCACTAAATGTGTTTATTACTTACATGCCGTTACAATTCTAACAACATTTCCTGCTGCATTTCTCATAACTTATGTGGTTTTATATATCTCCTATAATTTAATTGCAAAAATTATGTTGCTAGTGTCTGGAGGAATGAACATTGAGTGGTTTTTTTTTTTGTTTATTAGACCTGCATCATTGTAATAGTTGAAGAATAAAAGACCAACTTTATGTCACTTGCTATTTTATTTCACTTCTTATGTACTCAACATGTTTCGGACATTAATATATCCATCATCAGGAGCTTGCGACTGTGCTGTTGTATTACCATATCGGTCGTTTTGTTCTCGGTTCGTTGTGTGTTGGACATTTGGTGTGTTTGGGTTTGAGTAGTGTCCGTGTTGCAGGCTGAAGCTTCAGCCTGCAACACGGACACCACTCAAACCCAGCCGCACCAAATCTCCAACGCACAACGAACCGAGAACAAAACGACGGATGTGGTAATTCAACAACACAGTCGCAAGCTCCTGATGATGGATATATTAATGTCCGAAACATGTTGAGTACATAAGAAGTGAAATAAAATAGCAAGTGACATCAATTTGGTCTTTTATTCTCCAAATATTGAGTGGTTAGTTCACTTCAGTTTCATGGCTGGAGCCCTGGTGATAGGAAATTTGTGAAGTGATCACGCTGGCCTACATCAAGAAGTAAACAGTAGGGCTACTGAACTGAATACTTAGAGAGATTCAACTAGGCAAATGAAAAGAAACACAAATAAATTTGCTTTTTATGCTAGAATGCCCTGGCGGTTTTTGCGGACCGCCTCTTCACTTTACATGTATCCTTGTACAGGCGAGTGGAATTACACACAAGGCGGTTAGCAATTTTATTAATTTATCTTATTATCTTGTCTATAGCAAATGAACCTTCATCTCTTCGAAGCTTACCTTTCAAATGAATGTCGTATATTAACGAGATAAATGTGTATCCTGGTTCCATGCAAACCAGCAAAGAGAATGCCATAATACTATTTCGCGTATTCTTCTTCTTCGGTGGCGCTAAAGCCTGGGGTGGGCCTTGGCCTCCTTTACAATACGCCTCCAGGCCTCTCGATCCCTTGCTCTTTCTCTCCATTCGTTTATTCCCATTTTTCTCAGGTCCGTGGACACGTCATCCAGCCATCTCATTTTTTGGTCTTCCTCTTCGTCTTGTTGCATATAGCTTTCCGTACAACAACATTTTTGGAATTCTATTTTGTGTATTACTGCTATTAATCTTGGCTGAATCGGCCACAGAGCCACACAAGTAACTGAAAGTTTTATTCTTTCTTTTGGGTGATTCCCCGACGTCTGAATTTTTTATGTGCTGACGTTTCGGAACACTCTGTTCCATCTTCACAGGTGGTTCGTCCTGCTTACACCATTCATGGAGATGGAACTGGCAGGGTGTTATGAAACATCAGCATATACAATTTAGACGCCGGAGGGATCACCCAATAGAAAGAATACAACATTCAGAACACGGCGTAAGTTTGAAATAAAAAATTAAAGAAACTTTCACATTCGTGAAAAGTTTCAGCTTCCGAAATTATCACAAACCCAACTGACGTCATTGAGACAACGTAACTGGTTTTATTCTGAACGGAAAATTATCTAATTCTGTGCCTTCTTGCGAATAACAAAGGAATGATCAACTTTGTATAAGTACGCACGTAAGAATGGCTTATACTTTCACTTCAAGGTGAGATTATTAGAGGAACGCATCATGGAGTCTATGTAAGTTTTATTGATAAATAATAAATATTATGATGGTATCGAGAAACATTTTCTACCACTTTCCACGCAACTTCTGTACCTCATAAAAAGTACACTCCCGTTACAGGCCTGGAGTAGGCTACAGGGTTCCAGAAAGTTAAGGTTCCAGATTTCATGAAAACGGCACAGGATGGTGGTAAGGTTGTCAGCCTTACGCACCGGCCGCCTTTAACCCCAGGAAATTCTCCTGGTACACATTTCTCCTAGAGGCTGAGTCGACCCCAGGGTCATACTGCGATCGGAAGGATTTTATGTGAATGAAAAATTCCAATGACACCAACTGGGATCGAACCAGCGACCTTCCGATTTGTAGTAAGCACCTTAACCACTGTGCCACCGCGGTCCCCTAACAAGTACAATTATTTCCACATAATGCAAAGCAGATAGCCTCAGAGAGCGTCCTTAAAATAATTTACGGATGACGAAAAAAAGTAACAGAGGAAGAAAAGATGTATTAAATTTTTGTCTCCAAATTTTGCGTACAAAACTCTGGGGCTGTAATCTGCGCATTAATAAAAGTCAAGCAAATGGAAACGTCACACAGTCGACAATGACGTCAACAGAAAGTTTAAACAATTGTTAAAACTTTGGCAATGACGAGAAAATAAATTAGAACCACTTTAGAGGAACCGACGCAAACTGTGTGACTTACCGAAGATTAATTAATACAGAGGCGAAGAAAGCAACATTGGAGTTCTTCAGAATTCCAGCTCTTTGCATAATACTTTTTGTGTGTGAGTCGTACGCGTACGACTCACACACAAAAACACGACATGCTGCCACAGCACCAAACTTAACATAACGAAGTAAATCACTGAATGTTTTAAATTATAACTTCAGCAAGGAAGAGTATATGCTCACTGAGGATGATCGTGTGATCGAAACATGTAGGAGCGTTTTAAATGTTATAATGTAAAATTTTACTTGGTCGTTGACATTGCGGGAGGAAAGGAAGCTGAGGTTGTTTGAGAACATGGTGTTGAGGAGAATATTTGGACCTAGGAGCGACGAGGTAATGGGGGAATGGACGAGATTGCATAACGAGGGGCTAAATGATTTGTACTCCTCACCCAATACTGTGCAGGTGATAAAATCGAGAAGAATGAGATGGGCTGGGCATGTAGCGCGTATGGTTGAGGAGAGGGGGTTGTATAGGGTCTTGCTGGGGAAACCGGAGGAAAGGAGACCACTGGGGAGACCTAGGCGTAGATGGGTGAATAATATTAGGAAGGATCTCCAGGAGGTGGGATGTAGGTATATGGACTGGATTGGGCTGGCCCATGATAGGGACAGGTGGCGTACGTTTGTGAGTGCGGTAATGAACCTTCGGGTTCCGTGAAATGCGGGGAATTTCTTGACTAGCTGCAAACCAGATAGCTTCTCAAGAAGGACTCTGCACCACGGAGTAAGTAATTAATGTAAAATTTTAGACTTCTTAAAACTTTTAAACTTTGCTGGACAACATATGTATCGCTGACTGCAACACCACAAACCTTGCGTTTTCATACATAGTGTATTTTTGAGCCCCGTACAACTCTTACAGCGACCGCGCGGTCTAAGGCGTAGGTCTTCTGCCGCTTGCCCGCTGAGATTGCGGGTTCGAATCCCACCGGGGGCATGGATGTTTTTCTATTGTGAGTGTTGTGTGTTGTCATGTAGAGGTCTCTGCGACGGGCTGGTCATTCGCCCAGAGGAGTCCTACCGACTGTGGTGCGTCGTTGTGTGTAATCTATAAGCCTCGTGATTGAGTAGGCCCTGGCCCACCGGGGGGCTGTCGCACCAAAAATAATCAAACAATACAGCTCTTACAACAAAGAGCGATTCTCTTCCTCATCCAGCACTTAACCAACTAATCTTCCACACGGGCGCTCAATTTGTTCTCTGCGACGGAAGAACTAAATCTTTTTACGTAACGTAAATTGATCTTAATCAAGAAACGTTTCGTGCCTCGAATGGCTGGACAGATGTCTGGGCGTGACATATACTCATCTCTAAGCACGTTCAGAACGACCCTGGAGCCCACCCAGCCTCTACTCCAGCGAGTACAGGGGCTCCTGCAAGGGGGGTAAAGGGTCCGTAACGTAACGTGAACACTCACTTCTATATAGCGTCGATATTCACCAGTGCAACAATACTGCTACTCTACTTCTGTAGCCCTTGTTACATGTATGAGACGTTTTTACACTTACACTTCTTAAGTGCGTTCGCAAAATTGCGAAAAGCGACTATTAGCTTCGTCATGTCTGTCGGTTCTTTCGTCCGTTCCCCTTCCCTTCCACCCGACCGCATGGAACAACTCGGCTTCCACTGGACGGATTTTCATAAAATTGCATATTTGAGTGTTTTTCATTAACCTGTCGATAAAATTCAATTTTCATTAAAACCTGACAGGATAAACGGTAATTTACGTGAAAACCAATACACATCTTTTATCACATCTCGCTCAGTTCTTTCTAGAATGAGAACTGTTTCAGACAAAAGTTGTAGAGAAAATCAAAACACATACTTTACGTTCAATCAATTTTTTTTTTCGAAAACTGTACCCTTTATAACAATGTGAAAAAATATAGTAGAGCCCGGCAGACCGCAGATAATACTATGGCGCGTACGCATTGCATGCCGGATAAAGGTAAAAAGTAAAGTGCACCCTTGTACAGGCACTGAGGCTCTGTACAGACCGTACGGCCCACAGAGGGAGTAGAGGTATAGCTCTACTCCTTCTTGACCACGGCACTAAAAGGGGGTGAGGGGGTCAGCGTCACGCCCCGGCCGCTCTTTATCCCCGGGAAAGACAAGGTGCCTATTGTAAGGAGACTGGGTAGGACCCAGAGCCGGTCTGGACAGGTGCGGAAAATCTCGCCCCCACCGGGATAAGATCCCCGGACCGTCCAGCCCGTAGCCAGTCGCTATACCGACTATGCTACCCGGTCCACCCATGTCGGATACCTAAGGCTAAAAACACAGACTCAGAATATATAATACATATTACTTTTCCACTGCAACAATGGTTGCAATAATGCGCCTCGATCTTACGTTTTATGTACATTGCCTGCCGTTTTTATCTCCTCTACACATGCTACAGTCCCTGCCAACCTGTCGCCTTCAGTGTTGTTATAATACTGTCTCGTTAACAGGGGAGCATGAAAACTGCGCATGTCATAATTCTTTCTTCTTTTGTTGTCGTTACAACCCACCATGGGATTTAGCCTTCTCAGTGATTTTCTTCCATTCCGTCCTTTCCTTACTCAATTTTCTCCACCCTCTTATTCCCATCGTGTTGGATATCTTCTTCAACGTTTCAATCCATCTTTTCCTTGGTCTTCCTCTGATTCTCCTACCCATTGGCTTCCATTCTAATATTCTTCTAGGCATTCTCCTTCCATCCATCCGCGTCAAGTGACCTAGCCAGGCCATTCTTCTGCTTTTTATAAATCTTACTATGTCTGCATTTCCTATGAGTTCGTTCAATTCATGGTTCTTTCTGATTCTCCAAATTCCATTTTCGTCTTGCACTGGACCAAAAATGTTCCCTAATATTTTCCGCTCAAATATTCTTAATTGTTGTTCACCTCGATTCGTTAATGTCCAGGCCTCACACCCGTATGTTACTACAGGTCTTATTAACGTTTTATATATTTTTAGTTTTCAACTTCTATTTAATGCTCTTGATTTCATTAGTGTTTCACATGAATAGTAACATCGGTTTCCGCTCATAATTCTTGCTTGTATTTCACAGTTGGCGGAGTTTGTTTGATTCAGTTGTGAGCCTAGGTAGGACAGTTCTTTCACATGTTCAAATTCGTAGCATGTCATAATTATCCAGTTCATAACATTCTGCCATTACGACTCTCACGCTTTCAGACATTCCTTGCTTCATTCTTTGTTTTAAGCACCCACAAGATTCCAGGACGTACTGAACGGCACATAGACTGAATAACTTGATGGAAATTGTAGTCGCAGTGCAATTACAGACAGCACTGATTTTCTGGAGTGCAGAAGGATTTATTTGAGAAACGTCAATCTCATAGCACATTTCGCAAGGTACATTGTAACATGATAGTAGAGAAGAAATATTCATACGCTAGAAATCAATATACGACAAGTTAAAGTGAGAGGAACCTTGTATCTGCTAGAAGGAATCACGTGCAGGGGAAAAAGATTTTTTGTGTAAACACTTTGCAATCACGACGTACATTTTTAGCAACAAAAAAATCATCGTATTGAAAAGTTGTTTTCATTCGCACGAGCAACTTTAAAGGAGAGGAAGTCACGATTACTGCTATATAGTAACGCTTTCTTGTAAGAGAAGCAAAAAAAAATTCCAATAATGTTTAATAAATAATTAGGCAGGGGTGGTAAAAAAGACGTGCGAATTAAGCAATCACTTCTGTTGTTATATTCGCATATGTAGAATATTATATTTCGTCTCGTTTTAAGTCTCGTTTTAACCTAATTTATTTACTGATGTAAAGTATATATATATATATATATATATTGAAAGCATCGTGTCCATCTATGTAACTGCCCCACCCACAGTAAATTTCAAAATAATAAGCAGTGTTTTACGATCCTGAATGTGAACACCGTACCAAGAAAGGCCACACCCTTCGTATATTTAATGTACAGCCATTAATAATACCAACACGCCGGCCACAAGAAATTGTTGACTTGGGAAGAGGACCAGTTGTGAATACTTTCGTCGTAATAAATTTATGGAAAAAAATATACAACTTACTTCAAGGCAATTTTTGTGGAGTGTGAGAGTACAGCGCGAAATACATACATGTTTTTCATTTTTTTTTTTTTGGCGCAACAGCCCCCAGTGGGCCAAGGCTTCCTCATTCACGATGTTTCTAGATCACACACAACGACGCACCACAGTCGGTAGGAATCCTCTGGACGAGTGATCAGCACGTCGCAGAGACTTCTACCTGACAACACACAACAGACAGACATCCATGCCCCCTGTGGGATACGAACCCTCAATTTCAGCAGGCAAGCAGCCGAAAGACCTACACCTTAGACCGCGCGGCCACTGGGACCGGCGAAATATATATATTAAAACTTGTTTCTTTGAAAGACAACAAACCTAAGCAGGGAATTTTGTTTCCTGTTAATGCGACATTTTGTGTATATATAAGTAATAAAATTCACTACAAATTGGCTGTGAACAATTTTTATACTTTTATGCCAAGGTTAGCAAACATGGCTTATAGTGGATTATTTGAGATTAGATCCCATAAGTTGAAATTGCCTTGTTTCTGTAGTACTTTCGAATACAAAGTAAAATGGGCCACTGACTGGTAATACATTCTATCGGAATATATAATAAAACATTTGAAGGTAAACAGGCTTCTCATTTTTCTCACAAATTCTTTTGTCTGTAGATATATTTACAAATTATATTGGATGGGACGCTATACATATTTTTCAGGCAATAAACAATGTCAAAGATTATTGAAATGATTATAAAATAAGTTTATCGTCTTTACCGGCCTTCAAAGCAGCATCGGTAGCAGTTAAATAATAAAAAGTTCCTAAGTACATAATTTTTTTATCGTTCAGTCCTCGTAACTGTTAATTTCTTCGAAAAGTTCTAACTGGTCTCCGAACAAAAGCAATTTCCCACCCCTGCAAAAAGTAGGGCAGAAAATTTCTTGATTTTTACGGAAGGTAAGACAAGAGAAGAACTATTCTCCACTCACGTATCCTGCACCGCCTGAACACTCCAGTGCACTTAGGTTGCAGTTCGCTAGACAAAGTGTTCAGCCCTATACTAGCTTCCCGTCTTTCTAACACGGCACAGTACAGCGCTTTTTGTCGGCAGACATCGTTACACGGTTCACAACCGCCCGTCCCTTGGTCTTCAATCCATGAATATACGCATAACGTAATATTGAGGGGCGTCCGCTTAACCACTGTTGTCTTTGAAAAGCAATAATTACTACACATTCTGAGTGTGTATTTCTCTCACTAAGCCAGCACGCAAAGCGCATGCGCCTCAATATATTGCCATCTTAGGCCTGTCTGGCCCTACCATATTTCTCCACATTGTCTCACAAACGGTAGGACTTTCGGGACAAAAAAATTATTGAACATAAAATGCATATTTTGATTTTATCTATAACATTCATCTCAATATGTCTCATTTTATCTGTAACATTCGTCATTCGTCTCAATATGTCTCATTTTATCTATAACATTCGTCTCAAAATGTCTCATTTTATCTGTAACATTCGTCATTCGTCTCCATATGTCTCATTTTATCTGTAACATTCGTCTCAACATGTCTTCATTTTATCTGTAACATTCGTCTCAACATGTCTTCATTTTATCTGTAACATTCGTCTCAACATGTATCATTTTATCTGTAACATTCGTCTCAACATGTCTCATTTTACCTATAACATTCGTCTCAATATGTCACACTTTATCTGTAACATTCGTCATTCGTCTCAATATGTCTAATTTTATCTGTAACATTCGTCTCAACATGTCTCATTTTATCTGTAACATTCGTCTCAATATGTCGCATTTTATCTGTAACATTCGTCTCAATATGTCTCACTTTATCTGTAACATTCGTCTCAATATGTCTCACTTTATCTGTAACATTTGTCTCAATATGTCTCACTTTATCTGTAACATTCGTCTCAATATATCTCACTTTATCTGTAATATTCATCTCAATATGTCTCATTTTAAGAATAATTCAGTTAGATTATGATCATAAAGGTATACACGTCTTCATGTGAAGTGCCCGTTACTGTAATGTATTAATAAAACTTGAATTTTCACGAGACAGTTTCAAAATATAATCACTATAAATTTTCATGAAAATCCGTCCAGTATAAGCAGAGTTGTACAATTTGGATGGACGGAGAGAGAGAGAGACATGACGAGCTAACAGTCGCTTCTCGCAATTTTGCGAACGCGCCTAAAACTGCCAAAAAAAAGTGAGTCAATGTTTAAGATGAAGATAATTTCCTTCTGCCATTCGACACCTCGTCGCTCAGCATTCGGTTCCCGACATCTCGAAATGATGTAGTGTCTTCATCGCAATTAAGACCCACTACCCAGTAAGGCAGTGTCGTGTCTCCAAATAATGGACTCGTCAGCTACTAAACTAAACTCCGTGGCCTTAGTCCGCACGCGAACTATACCGAAAGAGCGGCCGCCGCCGGTCGGCGAAGTTAGTGCCAACTTTTGCGGATAGAGGGGTGTCACGTGGTCAGCGCAAC
>Ga0131853_10016587_pt1 | contig 13428 bp, 6 predicted proteins | sample TergutLab28metaG_FD_92764 | JGI IMG/M metagenome (GOLD analysis project Ga0131853, IMG submission 92764) | Labiotermes labralis P1 segment gut microbial communities from Petit-Saut dam, French Guiana - Lab288 P1 (version 2) (version 2) | ecosystem: Host-associated > Arthropoda: Insects >...
ACATGTAGGAGATATTTTAAATCCATTTTAATCCAATAATGTGGTTTTAAATGGTTTGACAAGTATGTGCAATTAGTTGGTTTTAATAAATATTGTTATCACATTGCACGGTAATAGAAATTTTAAAAAAAAATTCTTCTATAACTCATTTGGATTGAGTTGCACTTCTTCGGCCCAGAACCACAGTCCCTTTAGTGTTTCTACATGGTTGTTCTCTGCTGCCAATTGGAAGGCAGTATTTTCATCCCCTGTTTGGACTAGCAACAATACATGTGTGTTTAATTGCTGCTTCATTTCACCAACTCCATAATGCCTCTAGCGATCGTAAATTGCCAATTGGTGCTGCTCAGTGCCATGCGATGTATCCATACTTCTCTTTGGCTAGAAAAATGTTTTTCTTTAATTCATTTGGATCGAGTTGGGATTCTTCAGCCCAGATCGACAGTTTCTTACTGTTTCTATATGGTTGTTCTCTGCTGCCATTCACAAGGCAGTATATCCATCCCCAGTTTGGGCTTACAACAATTCATCTGTTTTTATTTTTGCTTTCTCAGCCCACTTCCATAATAACTTTAATGCCTCTAAATTGCCTCCTACTGCTGTTCGGTGCCACGCGATGCATCCATAATTGCCTTTGGCTACAATAAATTTTTACTTCAAGTCCTTGGGATTTCTTTGCGTTTCTTCAGCCCATGACTACAGTCAATTTAGTGTTTCTACAAGGTTGTTTTTTGCTTCCAAATGCAAGGCAGTATATCCTTCCCCAGTGTCCGTTATCAGTAATTTCTCTGTGTTTATTTCCGCTTCCTTAGAACAAATCCATAATGCCTCTAATGTGTCAATACTGCCTGCCACTGCTGCTATGTGCCACACAATATGTCAATTCTTCTGTGGACAGTAATAATTTTTCAACTCTTTTGGACTGATTTGTGTTTCTTCAGCCCAGATCCACAATTTCTTTAGCGTTTCTATATGGCTGTTCTCTCCTGCCATTCGGAATGCATTAGATACATCCCCAGTTTGAGTTAGGAATATTTCATTTGTGTTTAGTTCATCTTCCTTAGACAAAACCCATAATGCCTTCAGTACTTCTAAATTGCGCCCTGTTGTTGCTCGGTGCCACGCGGTGCATCTATACTTGTTTTTGATTTTATAAAATTGTTTCTTCAACTCTTTTGATTGATTTGTTTCTTCAACCCACACCCACATTTTTGGTTGTGTTTCTACAGGATTTTGTCTCCTGCCAATAGGAATGCAGTATTTCCATCCCCGTTTCAGCTACCAACAATTTATCTGTGTTTATTGCCGCTTCTGTAGACCAAAACCATAATGTTGCCAATGCCTTCACTTGCCATTTTATGTTTCATGGTGCCACGCGGTGTATCCATTCTCATCTTTTGCTAGAAACAATATTTTCTTTAATTTCTAGGATTAATTTTCGTTTCTTCAGCCCAGACCCGCAATTTGTTTAGTGTTTCTACATGGCCTTCGTCTTCCGCCAGTTGGAACGCAGTATATCCATCCCCAGTTTGAGCTAGCAACAATTCATCTGTGTTTAATTCCACTTCCTTAGCCCAAGACCATAATGTCTCTAATTTCTCTAAATTGCCTCTTCCTGCCACTCGGTGCCACACGGTGTAACCATCATCATCTGTTGCTAGTAACAAATTTTTCTTCAACTCTTTTGGATTGATTTGCGTTTCTTCAGCCCAGAACCACATTTTCTTCAGTGTTTCTACATGGTTTGTTTCTGCTGCCAAATGGAAGGCAGTATAACCTCCCTCACATTCGGCCAGCAGCAATTCTCCTGTGTTTATTTCCACTTCCTTAGAACAAATCCATAGTGTCTCTAATGTTTCAATACTGCTTCGTATTGCTGCTAGGTGCCACGCAATGCATCCATAATTATCTTTGGCTAGAAACAATTTGTTCTTCAACTCTTTTGGATTGATTTGTGTATCTTCAGCCCAGCCCCACATTTTCTTTAATGTTACTACATGACTTTTGATTGCTGCCAACTGGAAGGCAGTATATCCATCCCAGTTTGAGGTAGCAACAATATATCTGTGTTTATTTCCACTTCTTTAGACAAAAGCCACAATGTCTCTAATGCCTCTAAATTGCCTTTTTCTGCTGCTAGGTGCCACGCAGTGTTTCCATCATCATCATCTGTGGCTAGAAACAACTTTTCTCTCAACTCTTTTGAATTTATTTGCGTTTCTTCAACCCAGTCCCACATTTTCTTTAGTGTTTCTACTTGGTTTGTTACTGCTGCCAAATGGAAGGCAGTATAACCTTCCTCAGTTTGGGCTAACAATAATTTTCTTGTGTCTATTTCCACTTCCTTAGAACAAATCCATAATGCCTCTAATGTGTCAATAAAGCCTACTACTGCTGCTAGGTGCCACGCAATACGTCCATTCTTGACTCTTGCTAGTAACAATTTCTTTTTCAACTCTTTTGAATTTATTTGCGTTTCTTCAACCCAGTCCCACATTTTCTTTAGTGTTTCTACATTGTTTTTCTGTGCTGCTAAATGGAAGGCATTATATCCATATGTGGTTTCGCCTAGCAGAAATTCATCTGTGTTTAATTCCGTTTCCTTAACCCAATTCCATAATGTCTCTAATGCTTGTAAATTGCCTCTTTCTGCTGCTAGGTGCCACGCAGTGTGTCCATCACCGTCTGTGAACAGAAACAAATTTTTCTTCATCTCTTTTGAATTAATTTGCATTTCTTCAGCCCAGACCCACACTTTCTTCAGTATTTCCACATGGTTATTTAATGCTGCCAAATGGAAAGCAGTTTCGGCTAGCAACAATTCATCTGTGTCCATTTCCAATTCTTTGGACCAAATCCACAATATCTCTAATGCTTCTACATTGCCTGCTCTTGCTGCCATGTGCCACGCGGTGTATCTAACCACATCTGTGGCTAGAAACATATTTTTCTTCAACTCTTTTGGATAGATTTGCGTTTCTTCAGCCCAGTCCCACATTTCCTTTAGTGCTTTTACATGGTTGTTTTTTGCTGCCAAATGGAAGGCAGTATATCCTTTCCCAGTTTCGGCAAGCAACAATTCATCTGTGTTTATTTCCGCCTCTTTAGACCAACACCATAATGTCTCTAATTCCCGTAAATTCCCTCTTTCTGCTGCTCGGTGCCACGCGGTGTGTCCATACTTGTTTTTTGCTAGAAACAATTTTTTCTTCCAATTTTCTGTATTGATTTGCGTTTCTTCGGTCCAAACCCACATTTTCTTTAGTGTTTCCATAAAGTTGTCTGTTGCCAATTTGAAGGAAATTTCTTCTCCCCCAGTCTGGGCTAGCAACAATTCACCTGTGTTTATTTCCACTTCTTTAGCCCAACTCCATAATATCTCTAATGCCTCCAAACTACCTCGTTCTGATTCTCTGTCCAACTCGATGTAACTAGATTTGTTTGTGTTTGCAAACAAATTTTTCGTCAACTCTTGTATATTTAGATGTGTTTCTTCAGCCCATTCCCACAGTTTAGCTCGTGTTTCTACATGGTTGTTGACGTCTGCCAATTGGCTGGCAGTATAGCCATCCCCAGTTTGGGCTAGCCACAATTCATCTGGGTTTATTTCCGCTTCCTTACACGATTTCCATATTAGCTCTAATGCCTCTAATCTACCAAATAATGCTGCTCTGTGCCACGCTGTGTATCCATACTTGTCTTTGCCAAGTAAAAGTTTTTTCTGTAACTTCCTTGAATTCAGTTGCACTTCTTTGGCCCAGCCCCACATTTTTTCTAATATTACTCTGTCACCCTTTTGAGCTGCCAATGTCCAGGAGTTGTTTCCTTCCTCATTTTGGACTAGCAACAATTCATGTGGGTTTATTTGCACTTCCTCAGCCCAACTCCATAATGTCTCTAGTGCCACTAAAGAGCCTCCTTTTGCTGCTCGATGCCATGCGTTGTTTCCAAACTTGTCTTTGTCTAGAAACATTTTATTCTTTAACTCCTTCGAATTTACTTGCTCTTCCTTTGCCCAGTCCAACAGTTTCTGTAATATTCCTTCACCCTTTCCTTGGGCTGCCCAGTGCCAGGCTGTTTCTCCTTCTTCGTTTTTGGTTAACAACAATTTATTCTTCAGTTCATCTTGGTTTAATTTTGTTTCTTTAGCGTAATTCCATAATGTCTCTAATGCATTTGAGCTACCTCCTTCTGCTGCTCTGAGCCACGCAGTGTATCCATACTTGTCTTTGACTAGTAACAATTTATTCTGTAACTCGTCTTGGCTTAGTTGTGCTTCTTTAGCAAAAGCCCACAGTTTCTCCAATACAGCCACACTGCCTTCTGCTGCCACGTGCAAAGCAGTCTGCCCATATTCGTTTACTGCTAACAACTTAGACTTTATTTCTCCTGGCGTCCCCTTCTCTTTAGCCAACAACCAAATTTCCTCCAATACTTTCACATTGCCGCATTTTGCTGCCAGGAACCATGCATTTCGTCCATCCTCCTCTTGGTCTAGCAATAATTTATTCCTTACTTCACCTGGGTTTAGTTGCATTTCTTTTGCCAAATCCAAAAGTTTCTTTAACACCATTATCCTTCTATTTTTTACTGCCAGATGCCAGACGGTTTTTCCACTCTCATTCTGTGCTAGCAACATGACACTTCTTATATCATCTGTCTGTATTCGAACCTGTTTAGCCCAGCCCCACAATTTCTCTAACACTTCAACATGACCTCTAGCAACTGCCATATGCCAGGCGCTTTCTCCATCCTTATTTTGGTCCAAAAATAATCCCCTCTGTAACTTGTATGTATTAAGTTGCACTTCTCCAGCCCACATCCACATTCTTTCTAATATCTCTACATAGCCTCGTGCTGCTGCCTCGTGCCAGGCATCAAACAACAATTTACTCAAATCGTCTGGGTTTAGTTGCGTTTCTTTGGACAAACCCCAGAGTGTCTCTAATACATCTAAACTGCCTGTACATGCTGCCCAGTAAATGGCGCTATTTATGTTTCTATCTACAGATAAGAACAGTTTATTCTTTAACTCATCTGCTGTTAGTTGCAATTCCTCAGCCCAACCCCACAGTTTCTGTATCACATCTACACGGCCCTCACGTATTGCGTAGCACCATGTGCTAAAACCGCAACTGTCTTCTAGCACAAACAGTACACTTTTCAAATAATCTGTGTTTATTTCCTCTTTAGCCCAGCCCCACAATTTCTCTAATAACTCAACATGGCCTCCAGCTGCTGCCATGTGCCAGACGCTTTTTCCATACTTATTTTGGTCCATTAACAGCCTTCTCTTTAACTCGAGTGGGTTTCGCTGCACTTGTCCAGCCCATAACCACAGTCTTTCTAATATCTCTAGATAGCCTCCTGCTGCTGCTCCTTGCCAGGTGGCAACCAACAATTTACTCAACTCATCTGGATTTAGTTGAGTTTCTTTGCACACGCCCCACATTTTCTCCAGTAACTCTCTACTGCTTTTACATGCAGCCCAGCAGATGGCGGTATTTCCATCCTTATCTTCGGCTTGGAGCAATTTATGCAATTCATTTGCAGTTAGCTGCAGTTCTTCAGCCCAACACCATAGTGTCTATAACACATGTATATGGCCATTGTTTACTGCGAGGCACCATGTGCTAAACTCACAACTGTCTTCTGGTAGAAACAGTGGAATTTTTAAATAATCTGTGTTTAGGCTCTCTTCTTTCGCCCAACCCCACAATTTCTCTAATACCTCAACATGACCTCCTTCTGCTGCCATGTGCCAGGCAGTTTGTCCAGACTCGTCTTTCGACAACAACTCATTCCTTAACTCTTCTGGTTTTAGCTGCAGTTCTTTGGCCCAAACCCACAGTTTGTCTAGTATTTGCACACTGCCTGTACTTGCAGCTATGTGCCAGGCACTTACACCATGTTTATCTCGGGATTGAAACAATTTATTCTTTAACAATGTAGGGCTTGATAGCTCTTCTTTAGCCCAACCCCACAGTTTACCAATCACATCTAAACTGCCCCTCTTTACTGCCACATGCCAGGCAGTTCTTCCTTCAGAATCCTGGGCTAACAATAATTTATTCTGTAACTCACTGGGGTTTGTTTGAGCTTCTTTAGCCCAACCCCACATTTTCACTACCATATCTATGTGTCCTCCCTCTGCGGCAAGCTGCCAGGTAGTTCTCTTGTCTTTGTCTTGTGACAGAAGTAGGTTATATGTCAGGTTAGGTGTCACTGCGTCAGCCCATTCCTGTATCCTTTTTAATGCCTGTACACTGTTTGTCTCTGCTGCCAAATGCCAAGCTGTTTGTCCAAAAATGTCTTGTAAGAACAACACCTTTGTTAGAGTGTTTGAATATTCTCCTGATTTTAGGCTGTCGAATAAAAATCCAATAATACAAGCATTATCTTCCAACGCTGCTGTGTGTAGTGCTGATGTGAAACCTATCGAGGGTCTGTTTATGTCTATCGCATTCCACTGTTCATCGAGTTTTCTTCCATACTCTTGCAAGACCTCTCTCGATGGCTGACCATTTTCCAACAATCCATTCAAAAAGAATCTAGTTACTTGAAATTCTGTTCGTAATAAAACTTTATTAAGTAAAACTTCCTGAACTTGTGTGTATTGTTCAATTTTCTCTGTTAGTTGATTCATTAGGAACTCAGCCACATAATACTCAGCAAAAGTGCGATGAATGAAATGCAGTTCACCTTCATTGTTTCTCTGTACTATCCCAATCATAGCCAACCCTTCATTAGAATCATGATCAATTTGCAGAAATGTCACCTGATCATCAGTAAACAACACCTGTAAAGCTAACCGCTGATGCTGCTCTTGCATCCATTTGAAATAGATTTTCTGTTGATTTTCTGCCGCAAGGTTGCCTGCTGCTGTTTTAGACTTTTCCTGATAACATATATCGTACTTTCTGTCAATAAAACGTCTGTATAACCCCAGCAAGTCTAGCTTACGTGGTAACTCAGGCTGGGTACTGTGTGACAGATAAAATGATCTAAATTCCTCTTCAAAAGCCTCTGCTAGCATGCAGGTTTGTAGCGGGACGCCGGTGAAGTCATTGTCCTTATCACTAATTGACTGAGCCAACTTCCTGATTAATGCTGTAGCATAAATTTCAAACTGTTGTTGGTTTGTGTCTTCAAGATTTAAAGTTTCATGCCAGAATTTCTTTAGAAATTCAAATTGCTCGTCTTCAGAGAATGGGTGTAGTGTGTAGGACAGCTGTTGCAGTTTATCCTCCAATTCCTCACTCAGGTGGGGTCGGGTGGTGACCCACAGTTGCTCTAAAGAAGTCTGCTTCAAAACTTGCAGCATATCAAGGACTATCTCTTTATACTTTGGACAGACCTCATCAAAACCGTCCACCATTATCACTACTTTGCTAACTTCATTTCCTTCAACGGCCTTCTTAAACAACTCCTTCTCTAAATGAGTTTCAAGCTTTAGAACTTTCTTTGATACAAATTCCAGTACCCACATTTTATCCATCTGCTTCCCTTCATTAGCCTTGAGTAGTTCTGAATAATCGTTCAAATCAACTCTGACCAGCCAATGGGCTGGGCATTTTTGCTCGATTTGTTTAGACAGGTAGGTCAGTACAGTGGATTTACCCATTCCTGCTTTGTCAGCAATTACAGTGACCCTCTGCTGCTTCGCTTGTTGCAAGAGCTTGTCTAAATCACTAGGAGCATAACAGTGCGATTTCTGTTTGTCAATATATTTACGTAATGTCTGTAAGTTCCCTTGCGACTGGTGCCAAATGAGTTCCCCTGATTTTTTTTGCTTTAGCCAATGCACATTTTTCTTTGGATGCTGTTGACAGAGCTCTTTGAATTCTGTTTCACTACTAGCCAGTAAATCAGTAAATTTTCCTTCATGTTTGTCAGTTAAAATGTCCTGTCTAATGACGATGTTGTGATTGAAAGTCCTATCTATATAGTACTTTTCATTGTAACCACTGCCAGCAGACAATACAGGTTCTTTACCAATTCTAACCTCCTTTTCTTGTAACAAGTCTGCAAGGGGAAAGGAATCTGTCATTGATTCAGCAGATATCAGCTGATTTAAGGCAACACTTCTGCCTTGAAAAATCACTGTCTTCTCTAATATTGCTCTCTTTGAACTGGCGGTTAAATCAATCCAATTTAACTGTTCATATGTTGTAATGAACCCTTTGCCGAGTGTTTCTGCGGCTATTTCTTGCACAAAATCAGCTATGTCGTCCTCTGATTGCGTGATCAGAATAATTTTCATATTGATCTTCTGTTTCAGAATATTGAGCAATTCCTGTAATATGTTTTCTACCTCATCATTAACCGGCTGATTGGTCTCGCACGCTATCATCAATAGATGCGGTGTATCCACTGACGCCAATAATGCGTTCAAATTTATCATTCGATTGACTGTAAGTAACCGCCTTAACTTCAGTATGGTGTAGTGATCTTCACTGGAGTAATTGGTCATACAGGATGTCTTTTTGAGAACCCGGTAAACCTTGGTTACTCCTGTCCAAGCATCTCCATCAGTCATTCGTAACTGCCACATTTGTTGATCACTAATAAGAAATTCCTTTACACTCAAAGCGCCAGGGTTAAAATCAAGTGCGCTTTGGCGAATCCTTTCAGCATAACGCTGTGTCTCAAGTTGATAAAATCTATTTCTTATTTGGGATGATGACAATTGGTCCTTCACTTTCTCATTTACGCGCGGGAATAGTCGGACCAACCGCTTCACGAAAGGAATCAGGCCCTGTAGAGTGCTAGCATCTGTACAGCGAATTCTTTCATTGCCAAGCTCAAAATTTCGTAACTTTTGATCAGCTTCTTTTTCGGCCTCAACATTACTCATTACGGAAAACAGATGCTTGGGTTTAAAGAATTCCGGCACGTGACGTAACCACCGATAACGCTCCAGGAACTCCCGCTCATCCTGAGTAAAGGCGCTTAGATTCTTTGAGCAGTCGTCGTACGCCTTAGTTTGATAACGAAGCGGGTGGTAGCCCTTGGGAACCTCGACATGGGAAATGTCCATTTCCTCAGGGTTGTAATTATTACGGTGCTCTGCCCATTTAAAGAATTCATTCAACTCTGCACCATACGTTAAGCCTGCACTAACAGGCCAATCGACCACCTCTCGTATTTTTAGTTCACCTTTATCGCCTTCCCGTACTTGCCCCGTTTCAGGGTCAAAGGCTTGCTTAATTTTGTCCATGCTGTGTGTTGCTAGGTTGTACAATGGAGTGTGTTCTTCCTTCCAACCCATATCAGACAAATCAGTAAAGATGCGATAGACTGTCCCTAAGTGTGATTTACAGGTATTGATAAGATTTGGAGCAGATAGATAGCTGGTGATGTCTAATTGCTGCAAATCAATGCAACCCCCCTGCAGGCGTACGTCAAGTTTGTCAGCCATTTGTGACAACATGTCTTTGCAACCCGGGCTGTCAAACACTACTGTGTGCGGATGATAACTGTGTGTGACATCATGACTGTCTTGCACTGTGCTGCTTGCAAGTTCTTCGTCCTGTTCTCTTTTCACTTTCTTAAGAAATGTACTTCCTATCACTTCAAGGTACTCAGTGGTAAAGGCAGTGATTTGTGCCAGCCAACCCCCTAATGAGTGACCTGTGAAAAACAGTTCAAAATTGACCTTCTTTTCTTTCTCTATTTGTTGCAGGACTGTGACCACCTTATTAGCAAATGTGCTGGCAGAACTCATTTGTTCAACGTACCTCTTACATAAAACACCTTTAACATCAGTTACAAGGGCACCAACACTCTTAATATCAGTCCCTCGATGAGCAATCACCACATGCTGATGTTCCGGGTGCCAGTAGGCGGATCCAAAGTAGCCGTTCGTCATCCCATCATTATATGCTGTCGTTAGCAACTGCCAGCCTTCAGGAGGCATTGGTTCTCCATGTGTGCAGTCATGGTATGCCATGGAGGCAAACTGGGTCAACACATAGGGTGTGGGGTAAAGGGGTGTTGCTTTGAGTTGATCATTGGCGGATAATTGTTTGTTTGCATGAAACTGCTCGATTGATTGTTTATAATCATCGTGGCTCAATTTCAGCTTTTTGTCTAATCTTAGTTTTCCAGAGAAAGGTGGCAGAACAGTTGGCGCTTTGCGGTCCATTCTACAAGATAGATGGACTGTCTTATTAAGTGGATTATAAGAGAAAAAATACAAAATTAGAATAAATCCATCCCTGCCTTGTGCATTATAAACATAATCCTTTCCTACTGCTAAACTTGATATGAAACTTAAAGGGAAAACCTCAATACTATTTGAAAAAGAAATGAATCATGCAGACACATAATACAAGTTACAGTTTTGTCTGCAACTAATCGAGTCAAATTTTTTTCGTATTTATGAAAGTATAGCAAAATATCAAATTACTGTAATTAAATGTGTCCAGCGAAATACAGCACTGATCACACAAAAACGAACTTCTGTCAAGTGATGCACAGAATTACGATTACTACCAGTGGCACTGGTTGAATAGTTTGTAGTAAGTTGTTTGTTGAAGTTGATTTTTTACTGTATTTATAGAAGTATTCAGCTCTTTCTAAACACTCTGGTGTTACCCAAAATATCCTCACTCAAAGCTACATATGGTCTAGTGGCTTCGCCTTATCTAACATCTGTAGTAAACTCAATATAGTGCAGATTGGAAACCTCGCCTCAGCCTGCAGCACAACAGTGTTCTACAGACGCACTGTGGAGAGCTTTCTGAAGGGAGTTCAGCAGCTCAAAGGTCACTATCCTTACGTACACATATTTATAACACTACCTGCTGAGTGACATGTTGGTCACGGTCACTCTGAAATGTTCAGTGTTCCTTATGGTCACTCTCACTCTGCTTCTTACCGCCGCTCTGCAGTGGTAATGAACGTCCCCGGTCCCCGTACAGCCGCCTCACATCAAAACGATGCAGCAACCAGTCACTCCTGCCATTTCAACACAGTGCAGTACCCAAGATCCTACAGTTAATGTCAACTGCCATTAAACCGCAGCCGTCGTGACATCCCAGGTGCTGCTCCCTCAGTCCAAAACAATCACAAAATTTTCGCAGTCACAGCACTATTTTCACTGGCACCTCTGCAGACCTGTCAACATATATATAATGCTATATAATGTACCACTATAAGCAATCCGGTGCAATGCTGCTGATCTGCCGAGGCTCCTGCCCTAAATGTTTAACTGCCAAAATGTTAATATCATACATATAAACAAAATCCACTAAATCAATCTTATCAACAACCTAGTAATAAAACTTATAGTCAGTATCTTATTAATAATTTTAATTATTTATTAAAACAAAATAATTATCATAAAACAAACTATAAATTATCAGTAGCACCAAATTTAATAAAAGTTTCGTTAGAAAAGTTGCATATTGGTATTCCAATCGAGCAATTACGAGCAAGTAAAGGTAATGTATATAAAAATTAAAATACTGACCGAAATCAAACATATCTTAATGAACATATGTTTCGTGATGAAAATAATAACTGAGTTGTGAAGAAAAATAACGATTTAACAAGAGAGGAAAAAATCGAAATTTTCGATCGTGATAACAATTCATATCGCAAACAAATTAAAGCAGCCTAAAAGCAAAGTTTTAACAAATTTCTCAGTGAAAAAATCAATTGTCAAAGCCGATAATGTCATTACTTTTACAAGAACTAGTTTAGCAAAACAAGGAATGAAACCCAAAAATATTAATGTTATCCAAAAAGAATGAATTATCATTGTTAAAAATTATCTGATGAAAGATTTAGGCAATGATTTGTGCGGACTATACTTACATATGGACGAAACCAATCTGCACTTTTATTACCAATTTTTACCACGCAACCGAGAACGAACTATTATCCACGATATGAAAAACGGCCAAGAAAGAATGCAAATTCACCCTAAGGACAAAATTGTTTCAAAAGGAATTATTACTAAACAGCGATTAATTCAAGTCAATAATGACTTACGAGATTTATTTACACATAATTGCATTTTAAAAAAACATTGATTGAAGTCAATTAAGCAAATAGGAACTTGCCCTATGACGTGAAGGACATTATCGCAATTAAGATTTACATACTTATAAACGGGCTGAGCGATTACAAGAAACGTTGCCATATGTTCGCCAAAGATAATGTGAAAAAAACTTTTAGAACAATGACCAACGAAGAATTAAAAGTTTGCGAGAAGAATGTCAAACAAGAAGACAACCGAAAAATAAATGCCATTTATAAAATCACCAAACAACGCGAAAAAGCCCAAACCTTTAAAGAAAAGGAACCAAAACCAAAATAAGCGTTTATAATGCATTAAAAGGTGTAATCATATGAATAAAAATAATTGAGTGCTTTTTAAACAAGACATTTGTAGATTGTTTAAAATAATTTTATATCTTTTCTTATCGTCTTTTTACTTACTATTTGCTTTGCCATGAAAATATAGCAAAAATAAAACAAATTACAGATAAAAACGACCCAATGGACTATATCATTAAATTTCTATTTTTTTTTTACCTTTAATTGTTTGTGTAATGATAAAAATCGAATTTTTTGGAGTTGATAATTTCAAATGAAAAACAATTAACCTATATCAATGAAAAGACATTTCTATTTGAATGGTACCTTGTTCTATTATTCAAGGACTATCTCATTTAATTTTATTAAAATTAGGAAAACAAAAAATTATAAGTCGTTAAATGGTTATTTTGCTTTCTGAAATAATCAACGTAATATCAAAAATAATAATCAACTGGCGAGTGGTCGCTTAATGGCAGAAAAAGAAAGCGATAATATTTTTGCAAGAATGTCATGAACCAAAAATAAACAACTGCTTTCTCTAAGTCAAAATATGTCTGAAATAGGTTTTGTTGTCAACACAAAATTAAAACAAAACAACAGCCTTTTAGAGTATAAAATGCGTATTTATAACAATTTTCATTATAAAAAAATATATATTTTTGTCAAAATAATAAGATTATTGTTATTTTGTTATGAAATGTGTCAACTGTCTTTTTTATTTTGGGTACCGCTGGTTCCGGCTTGTTCGCCCATAGACATTCTTGTAGTTCTTGTTTGATTTTGTTGGTTTCGTGAGCAATCATATTTGTATAATATTCATCATCCTCAATTATTTTTCGTGAAAATTCAAACCCTGCTTTTAATTCACCACTATATAATCGATAATTTTTTGCTTCTTTTTCTCTCTTTTCTGAACGGCGCAATGCTTATTGTTGTTTCTCATTAAATTCTATTTCATCTTTATTTATTTGTTCTTCTATTTTCTTTTTTTTTTTTTTTTTATTTTTTTTTTTTTTCTTATAAATTTTATCATACTATCTTGTTTTTACCAGATAAAATATTATATATATATTTTTTTTTTTTTTTTTTTTTGTACAA
>Ga0131853_10016588_pt1 | contig 13428 bp, 6 predicted proteins | sample TergutLab28metaG_FD_92764 | JGI IMG/M metagenome (GOLD analysis project Ga0131853, IMG submission 92764) | Labiotermes labralis P1 segment gut microbial communities from Petit-Saut dam, French Guiana - Lab288 P1 (version 2) (version 2) | ecosystem: Host-associated > Arthropoda: Insects >...
ATTAAACTATATAAATATTTTTATCGTTGCGCCGGGTTTTCTTTAGTTTATTTACACACACACACCCACACACGCATATATATATATATATATATATATATATATATATTATTTAAGAAGTCTTAAATTTACATTAAAACATTTAAAACGCTCCTACATGTTTCGATCACACGATCATCCTCATGGAGCATATATTGTTCCTTGCTAAAGGTATAATGTAAAACATTCAGTGAATTACTTCGTTATGTTAACTTTGGTGCTGTGGCAGCATGTCGTATTTTTGTGTGAGTCGTGCGCTGTTTAGAGTGAGCCTGGTTATGGTTGTACGTCGTATGCTGTGCAGCGTGAGACTGGCTGACTTAGCCACGACTCACACACAAAAACACGACATGCTGCCACAGCACCAAAGTTAACATAACGAAGTAATTCACTGAATGTTTTAAATTATAACTTTAGCAAGGAACAATATATGCTCCATGAGGATGATCGTGTGATCGAAACATGTAGGTGCGTTTTAAATGTTTTAATGTAAATTTAAGACTTCTTAAATAATACATATATGTGCATGTGTTGGTGTGTATAATTAAATAAACTGTATGAAATTCACACTAGGCAGCAGATATACAGGGTCCAATATAGGACATAACTTCTGTACAGTTTTTCATCGTAATCCATAAAATAAAGGGACATATGCTTAAAACTTAATTACACAATTAATTAAAAAGGCCTTTGAAACAAATTAACCTCACACATACCTATGTTTATGGGAGGAAAATTCCGTGTAACAAATTCCATTCTAGATTTATAAAGAGAGCTCAAAATATGAAACGTTTCGTTCAGGCTTTAAATGAATTAACATTTAAACTGAAACAAAATAAATCCAAATTAAAAACAACCCGACGAAATTTAATATGGATCTGTTATAGTGAGAGTGATTGAAACGAGTCGGTTGGTTTGGGCGCTAGCAACAGCGAACGGATGCATGGAATTAAATACATATCTTTAAGATCATGATTTTGAAAGGCACGTATATCTAAGGATGTCACCAGCACGGACGGTAATTTTGAATTTACTTCTAGTACTTTTGCTCGCTTTCATACTAGGTTAACGACCAGAAGCTAGTACACGTTTGAGTTTCTCTCAGCAATATATAAATATCTGAAGTTAAGTAAACTCCACATGAAAACAGAATAAAATATTCCTTCTTTCATAAATCACCAGCCCTTATTATCAAATTCACAAACTTCGTTTAGCGTCAGCTTTCACAGAAAGTTTTACTCCCCCCCCCCCCCCCCCGCCCCCATGAGATAACATTTCATGGCCTCTCCTTAGTTTCACTTCATTTAATTACCCTCTCCCTTTCCAGCATCTCAGCACAGAAATCCACTCCTCCTCCTTAGCTGAAGAGCCTTTTGTATCACGTAGCCGTATGCTCTTGACGACAGCCTGGGAACTGAATTGTCATCCACTTTGCCGCTACGGTCCTTACCCGAGCGAAGGGATGACACAATACAACACTAACTCTCCTACTTCTAACTCGTCTGACTTCAATCAAGGTGTGGTTTCTGACTCGAACTTCACTTTCTCTGGATTTACAGAAGTCTGCTACCTTCAGATACACCAGAATTGTAGTAATCAAACTGCACCGCGTGATCCCTCAGCAGCACGTAAGCGTCATCATTTTAAGTACCACTAGATTACACAGTAAAGGTAACGTCCCTGTCCACACCATTCAAGCATATAGGGGGAGTGAAGGTATAGCTCCACGCATTCCTAACTTTGGCACTAGAAGGAGATAAGTGGCCAAATTTATTTCTGATTTATTCCCGGGATAGAACCGGTAGGTAGGGCAGGCCTGAACGTTTTCGATTAGAGAAAAAAGTCTGCCCTTACCAGGACCCAAACCCCTGTTTCGTTTAGACCGCAGTCCAGTCATTATACCGATCACACTATTCAAGCTCACAGTATCGTGCGAAAAATCCCAAGGCCACATTGCTTTTCTGGGAAGGAGACGTCTTGCATTTTACGACGCAGTCAACGGCTAGGAACATACAGCAGTGGTGCTATGTATGTGCAGCAGTGGTGGAATGGTGCTGACAGATAAATAAAGGTACAGCACTCCCTTTACAGGCCCTGGGGGTTCCAGGAGTTTGACGCTCCCAGACTTCAAGACAAGAGGCACATGAAAGTGGTAAGGTTGTCAGCCCCAGCCCCCCCCCCCCCCCTCGGAAATAATCCTGGAACTCATTTCTGTTAGAGGCTGAGTCGACCGCAGGGCCATGGTCCGTCCGGAAGGATTAAGTCAATGAAAAATTCCGAGTACCACCATCGAGAATCGAAACCACGACCTTCCGGCTTCTAGTGCATTTCCTTAACCAACTGCGCCACCACGTTCCCCCGGAACTGACAGGAGAAAAGTAAAGAAATGGGAGAAAGTCCTGTCCCTGTGCCACTTTGTCCACCACACATCCCACGCGGGGTTATAAAATAATCAACTAAATATATTACGATATTGGGGAACGTGACGTCACCCGAACTGGTAAACAGACAAACGTAGTCTATATTAAAGGAAACTGCTGTGTTGATTCTTCAGAATAGAAGTGGAGGCCACAAGTTACTCCGTAAGGTTACATGTACATACAAAACTACACTGCGTCGTATCCTAGAACACACGAAAGACGTAATATATCTGCCGTAAGCACCTCAAGTCTCACGAGATGAACTGATGGTACCAAACAAAGGGGGGGGGGGGACGCAAAAGCATGTGCCACATTTAACAGCACAGTTTCAAGGTCATACAATCGACGTCGTTGTTTTCTCTAGGTGTATTTATCTCTAGTCACACAGCTAATGGCAGCTGAAGTAACTTGAGATTAAACGTAAAGAATGAACTGAAGTGTCTTAAAACTAAACAATGACACACTGACACATTGCTACTAATCCTACAAAGCAGCCATAGCAAAACTGACAGTCACAAAAACAGATACAGACTAAAACACAACACTAGTACATCTATCGGCTGTGAAAGATCAGCACTAACAAAATCACTACAGGACAGTACATAATAACAAGCATCAGACAGGTTAAATAAAACAATGCAAACCACACAGGTGAGTTGAACGTTACAATCAGGAACTAATATTTAGGACTGAATATAGGCTTTGTTTTCGTCTAGTATTCCAAGCTGAGCCAATCCCAGTGGCCGCGCGGTCTAAGGCGTGCGTCTGCGACCGCTCGCTTGTTGGGATTGCACTCTGGAATCCCGCTGAGGGCATTGTTGCCTGTCTGTTGAGTGTTGTGTGTTGTCAGAGGACTCTGCGTCAGGCCTATCACTCGTCTAGAGGATACCTACCGAATGTGCTGTGTCTGAGTGTGATCGTGAAGCCTAGATAATGAGGAGGCCCTGGCCCAAAAGGAGGGGGCGCCGTGTCGCGAAATGAAATTCCTAACATAACGCAACTTCTTAATTTGTTGTTTAACGACCCCATTAATTGGCGAAATTGTATAGCGTCGGTTACACATTAATGAGTACGGAGCATTGGTGGAATTATACTCAGAGGGTAAAACCGAAATACTGGAAGAAATACATGTCCCCATACGTACGTAAAAGTCACATCGTGGACTTTGAACTTCACTATTCCTACATGTATGTTTCCTAAAATGCAGTTCCGAAGAAAATTCCACTAAAATCCCAAAAGGAATATTTTTTTCTTTACATTTTACATTCCGCGCATTATGATTCAATTGTTGGTCTCATTGTAACAATGACACTTAAAAAATTATAAATGTCACTTTAATAAATTATCATTTTTATTTGATGACGATTCGTTCCTTCAGACATTTATGAATTTTTACAGTACTAGAATAAGAATAGTAACTGTATTTAGATTTCTTGTTACCTAACGATATATTAGTTTAAGGGCCATTTTTCGTACAATTGCATGGTGATGCGTCTCCATGTACGTGCAATTAAATAGAATTTTTACCTAATATCCTTCACAAACTCTTATTTTTTACTATCCTTAATTATTTGCAGCATAGTTATTTACCTTCATAGGTAAGAATTTAATCGGGGGGGGGGACAGCAAAACTTTCTCCGTGCGGCAGTGTTACGTGGCCGAACTGAACTTGAAAACAGTGCCTTGGACAATGTGCGAAACATTAATCCATTCAACCCGAGTTTAATTGATTACATTTTGATACTGAGTGACATGATTTCCCACAATATTGATACAGCGGCCTGATCAGAATGTAGTCTACATGTTTTCAGCAATGTCGAAGGGCCTGCTACATTGCGGTCAGATGAACACTAATTAGTCAGCTTTCGCGTTAATACGTACGTAGGACGGCAAATTGCTAAGATATATATTTTTTCCGTATCTGCCGGATGAATGGACCGCTAACGGTATGCCAGTCCCAGACAATACTCTATACCTTTACGCTTCAAGGCAGGTGTAGTTTCTTAGAATTGTTCAGAATTAAAAAAAAAAATTCTTTCCTGTATAACTAATAATAAGACGGAAAAGCAAAATGAAAGCATTACGTATACAGTATAAGTAAAACTATGCAAAAACATCGAACCCGGGTGTGCGTCCTGTGCTTTGCTGCGTGATACCGAGCCCGTATCACGCAGCAAAACACAGGGCGCACACCCGCAGTCGGGCACTCTCAACAACATAACCTTACACAATAAGACATGCTGCCACAACACCCTGTTTACACAACGAAATTAATCAGCGACTAATTTTAATAGTGACTTTAGCGAGGAAAGTGTAGCTCCATGATGATGATCTTAGGATCGAAACATGTCGGAGCAACTTTAATGTTTTAATGTGGAATTTTTATGTATGTGCATCAGTTGGTATACTAATTAAATAATTCGACGATATGGACGGTGCAACAATAAGGATAATTACCATTTACATTTACCAAGATTTTATCATAACAACACATCACTATATTGTATTTTATATCATTTTAATAATTCATAACTTTAGCTAACACAACTTGTAAACTCCATAAAGATGGTGCATCAACACCAAAACATGTGGGAGTAATTTAACATAAATTTACACTACTTATTCGTGCATATGTTGGTGTATGATAAACATTTGTTAGTTTCTGGTTAGTTTATTGTAGAGGTGTCTTGACCATCTCAATTCCTATTACGTAACTTAATAAAAAACAGGAGCTCGCGTTAAAAGAGCTGTTACTTGTCGCTCATAACCTCGGGAGTGATTTATGCTGAGATCGAAAAGCGCCACAAACTGCACTATATTGGGGATGGTTCGAGCCGTAACTTCGGTCGTTTCGCAACTTCTGAACAGCGCGGCTGTAATGACGTAACTGTAATACAATGTCGCAATATCATGCTATTCCACATAAGCGTTTTATAAAACCGCCCGTTATTATCTAACTTTCATATCAGAAGTGTGTTTGGCAAACAAAATTCAGGACAAAATGGCAAAACTAAAATGAACAAAAAAGTATCCGAACTGTGGGAAAGTCCAACCATTTGGGAACGATACCCAAAACAAAGACTGCATGCATGAAGGAGTTCATTCTACATTAAATGATAGAATATCTACGTTCGTTTGGTTCATAACCTTTAGTCTCCGCGTTTTATAGTTAGGAAAGCGAAGATTAAAATTTGGATAAACAGCAACTTTTTAATGTTACTCAAAACCACTGTGCAAATTCTCACGAATACGCCGCCCGACAAGACATACTTAACACCCTTCACCTGGACTAGATCTCCTCGGACCACAGAGATCAAGACAAATGTCCCTATGCATACGCCATACAGAATATAAATACCCGAAACGGCTATCACATGGTTTTAATATCACAACGTTGTAGTTTTATGTTTATTAAGTTTATATCTTTTAGAATTTCAGTATTTTAATCATTCCAATGAAGACGACGTAAGCCCAGATTAGCGTGCTGCGTTCGTATTCCTTTGATCTGAAAGACTCCCTATACGGGGTACTCCTGTGCCGAAACATGTAGCAGATAAATATTTATCATAAATTTTATTGTGTTAAGTGCATTTGTCGGTTGACGTTAAAGTACAGGGTTATTCGAAATGATTGTCGGGGTTCTAACAACTTGCCACCTCGTTCTCCAGATGCAACCCCATGTGATTTCTTTCTATGGGGTTATGTCAAGGATCAGGTTTATGTTCCTCCTCTTCCCGCAAGTATCCCGGAACTGAAGGTACGAATCAGAACCACCGTTGTAACCATCACCGCTGACATGCTACAAACAGTTTGGAACGAACTCGATTATCGTGTTGATGTTTGTATAATCATAAAGGGTGCATATATAGAGCACCCGCAAGTTATGTAACAAAACCCTGGAGTGTTGTTCTATTAAATAAAAAAAATACATATACTCCTACCTCAAGTGTATTGTGTATGACAAGTTGTTAAAAACCCGAAAATCATTTCGAATAACCCTGTAGAACCTTGTCTGTTGTCTTGTATAGGAGTTGAAATAGTTTCTCGCGTGAATAAAGGAAAGAACACAGGATGAGGGAGTTCGAGAATAGATTATTGAGGCAGATAGGCTACTTGGATATAAGGGGGAGAAAGTAACGGGAGGGGGGGGGGTTCAAGGAAATTGCACAATGAGGAGCGTCACGATGTGCGCTCCTCACCATCAGGTAGAGGAGGATAAGACAGGTAAAGCATGCACTACGTAGGGAGAAAGTGATATGCATACAGGAGTTTGGTTAGGAGACTTGAAAGAAATATATCGCTTACAAGATCTGAGCAAAGACGAATGATATTAAAATGAATTTTAAAGATACAAAATGGAAGAACGTAGATTAATTTGTATCAGGACAGGAACAAATGGCAAATGGCAGGCAGTTATGACGACGTCAATGACCGTTCGCATTTCAAAAACCGCTGGGGATTTGTTGGTTAGCCGAGAAACTATTAGCTTCTCAAATAGTAATCTGTTCCATTGAGTGAGCGAGTGAATAAGTGCTTCAGTTAGTTAAATGTAGATGGGAGGGCATGTTACATGCATTGGAAAGACGAAACATGTATTTATGTTTGCGGTACCGGTACCCTTCGAATAAAAATAGTCACAGGGTTTATGTGTGATGAGATCCAAGATAAAAGAAGCCCTCACAAAACGAGCTCACGTTTCTTTAGACTGACCTAGCAGAAAACTCTAGGGGACTTAGACTCAAAAGATCAAAGCCAGTCGCAGGAGTTGCATATGCCTTCCGTTCAGGTGAAATGCATGCCAGCAGGGAGGAAGAAATTGCTTTCCTTTGGGATGTGACGCCGTGCAGCTTGGGAGATACGTTTTTGAATTAAAGCGCAGCCTCCATATTTCTCCGGAACATTGGTACGGTGTCACATCCAATCAAAAAGCAGTCTACATTGTCACCGTTGTTAGAATTTATTCTACCACTGTGAGGGAAAGCAGAAGGGAAACAAAATACACAAACACGCACGCACGCACAAAAAGCTACGTGGGAGATGGGCAAAGAAATACATACGATCTTTCCAAGAGAGTTTCAGTTTCCTTGTATCTGTAAAGAATAACACGTTACATGAAGTTGGTTGTACCTTAATTAGCTTTGTTCACATTGGCCATTCCACAAGACAAGTTGTGTCCAGCGATGTCCCGAAGAAAATGCATTTGCTAATACAAACACTGTGATCGTCTTTACTGCACTGCTGCCATTGTGCATAACTGTATAGTCAGGGCAGTTCCAGTATAACACATTATTATGTAAAATATTTTCGTTTTCAAGACTTGGATAGTGTAGGGAAATAAATATTAGGCCATTATTTTCATTTCAACTATCAAGAACAGCGACATCTACGGGACGCACTCTCACTCGCGCACGTATTGCGGTCAGTGTAACATTGCTCTCATGTCAATAAGACTCGAAAAAGTAATATTTTAAATTGGAAAAGGAAGCACTAGATGGCGCTCTGTTGAGAAATCGCTCTGAATGAGGCTACGTACCTGTCGTAAGATAGGCTAAAAATTGAATGAAAAAAATATGAAAATTTGTTCCTCAAAAGGGTTGAAATAAAAAAGTGAATGTTTTTGTTTAATTAGTAAAAGACACTTTTTCTGGACAAATTTAGCTATTTATATTACCAGATTTCAGTGGATACGAATTAAAATGACAAATTTCACACATTAAACTTTTGAAGACCATATCCAGTCCACATTATTCTGTACAAATACTCGTTGCGCACCTCACACAGTGTGCTTCACTTGGAGACACGTCGCATTAAACCTGGCTGTAGGCTAGATAAGGGCCACTAATCATGTGGCGTTGAAAGGTTCAAATTTGTACTGTTAATTTTGTTTCACTTATGACTTACGTTCACATAAGAATATCACAAAAAAACTCATTCGCACGCACAACTACGAAACTCGGCAACAGAACATAGTATGTATGATTTCTCTGGAGTGAAATATGAACAAACATTCAAACGTTTCTGACGACCACTGCCTTCACATCAGCCAACTACATTCACTAACACAGTGACTTAAATATGAAACGTAATCAACTTTTAAATAATTTTGGTTATTCCGAAACAAGAATAAATGACAGACACGAGTGCCAAGAATGGAGGCTTCTGAGCTGGCCGAAGATGTTTTTACAATTTGCACAAAATTCTGGCAGCATAATTCGCCCCTACATGATGCGAAAATGGATGGAGGCAGCAAACACGATTCATTCGAATAGTGTAGGGTGTAGTAGATGTCTGTCTCCGTATTCACGAACTGTTCTACGTCTTCAAATATTAGCATACTTCCTTTACAGACGTTTATTGAAATAAATAATAACAACAGATAATTTTAACCCGTAACCTGCTAACGTGGAGAATATGGTGAGCTCCAAATTATGCCAGCAAATGGCAGATGGGATTTAATTCGGCGTTTAAAGGGGTTAATTTAGATACGGAATTTCATCTACTTGAAAAGTTTGGCGGCGCAGCCACAAACCTAACATAAAATAAGTTACCACATATGGTCATTACATTACAATACAATGTCACACTGTATTATTTCAGTTATACACATGTACATTATGTAACATACATTCGTCAAAAGTTTAATGAACAAATACATATTATGCAAATGGCGCCCAACGTGAAATCTATATTGTACTCCACGGAGTTAAGATGCAACATTTGAAACATTACAAGTGCCAAGACACACAGACAGAATTTATAAGAAAATAAAGAAAAATACGACAAAACACCTTGAAATAGAAAAGGCCAATATGAACAAAATTTACATTCACATACAATAACTAAACAAGATAGATATAGCAAGAATAACCACTCCTCAGCCGAGCCATAAGCTTTCCATTTATATACCAAACAAAAAACAAGTTACATAAAGTAAAGTTCACATGTTCATATGGCAGAGGCTACAACAAAGCTGCAAATAACAAAACACAGAATATTATAGCAAAGTCCATTGTAACAACAACGTGCATTCTCTTCATTTCAAGTTCAAAAGGCTAGCACATTTCAAAGGTAGGGGTAATACTCTCGCCTTCGTTGTCCACTTTGATTAATAAAACAACCATTTGAAAATGATGTAACTACATCTGTGACCTCAAAACAAAAACAAATTCCGATACATCTGTAATACAAACATTCGGCGAAGCTACGTGTAACGCTATTCGTTATTTGTAGACCGAATAGACTGAAGGAGTAGACAGTGTAGTGCAGCTACACAATAACAAACAGAATATAACTCTTCTTCCAGTGATTTAGGAACATTATTTAAGAAATTTTGACAGGGAGAAAGACAATAAGAACATGTCACAATAATTCATCTTGTAAAGGAAAACCGTTACCTTTAAGTTTAACCTTTTAAAGCCTGCTGGATACTTGATGCACCAACAGGTTGAACAATCAAAAACAGTACATTTTGCCAACACTGTATTTATGTGTTGTGTATTTATCTCAGAACAAACAACGACTTTTGCTTTAGATGACATAAAATGCTTGGTTTTTATAACCAATATGAAAAGTGTTTACTGCGCGGTATGGACTGAGTTTTTAAATAAAACACTCTACGCTTCTTTTTTAAAGAGTTTAAATCTACCTCGAAAATTGTTGTAGTTTGTTGTAGTTTACCTGGCCACTTACTGACCGTGACGGCACAGTGATGGGCTATGATACTGACAACACCACACGATGGTTACCACAAGACCTCAGAGTAGAATTATCTTAAGAGAGTTGAGCTAAACAATACTTCTTTAGGCATTGGTAACCCTATGCAACATTCTAATGAACTTCGAAAACTGGTGGGGAGCAAATTACGTCGAATTTTTCCCCAGTACACCGAAATAAGAAAACTCTGGTAGAAAAAATTATAATTATGATCACTGTTATTCGAATGGGGATTATCTGCGCTATAATGACAAGACCCATAAAGCACAGACAAGTACACTCAATACTGACAGCGAAAAACAGTCTCGCAAAGTTTTCAATATCTGTAACCAGTGCAATTTCCTTTCTGAAGTGAACGTTAGTGTATAACTAGTAATGAATGTTCAGAGAACTACAACACAGATCAACACGTCGATATTGCATCAAAATTTTAACCGGAAGAACTCTTATGTTTCAAAGAGAACAGAATGACAAACAAATGCCAACAATTCCCAAACTTCTTTAATTGTGTTGTGAACTGGCAACAACCAGCCCGTTTCCAAATAACCGAGCTCTTAGAATTATATTATAAAATCTAGAAGAAATGAGTCAAACGCAGCGTATTCTTGAGTAGTATTATTCCCAATCTATTTTACGCACAGAATGGAAAGAAAGTGACGTAGTATTATGAAACGTTAACGACATCCCAGTGACGTCAAGTGGTCATTAGATCTTTCAAATGGTAGTTTGATATTCTATACGTTGTTGTCAAGAATATCTCCAAGAACTGATATGCAATTTGAACCTCAAGTATGTTTAACAGTCACGGAGATTTTATAAAAACCTAAATAAAGCTACAAAACTATACGCCTCTCATATCGGCTGACATCTTTCAAATATCAGGTAATATGTTTGGTGACTGCAACATTAACTGTAACAGTTGCATGAAACCTGAATTACGTACGGCTCTGTTAATTGTCTTCGGACCATGACATGTGGGATAAGTCTGAAAAAACTAAAAAACCGTTGAGTTGAATTGAGATTAACCTACAGACCATCAAAAGGTGAAATTTTCTCTGTGTACGGCTCCAATAATTGTTAATATCGGAATGAGATGGAGGTCAGGGATCACCTTGACACGCGGACCGCTTTGTAGCAGGAAAATAAAACCCCCAGTATCCACTAAAGAGGATGCTTGGTGGGCTCCATAGTTGGCTCAGACGCTTGCCCCTATCGGTAATCGAACCACGATTCCTTGGACATTTGGGCCGGTATCATTACTAGCCCTACAAAGGATTTTTGTGAATAGAAGCACTAGCCATGCGTGTATATAAATGTAAACTTCGACGATATCAAATTAATTAAATATTTCCAAACTTAAGGTTCAAGTTTGTTACAGTACGTGTATATAGTCACATTCCACGCATTTAGCAATAAGCAAAGTATTCAGAATTCCGTGATGTGAATTGTAAATGCAGCCAATGTCATCCGACCGGGAAAGTCCTGCACCTGACAACGCATAACGAGGGGTAATGACGTCATTTTGCTTTTAATTTTCCACACGAACTGGCCTAATCATGAACGCTATTACTCTCCCGTTCTGCAAGCAGATTACGAACTGCCGTGAGAGTTTAATCAAATTCCGAGGTGCACAGCTGAATCACGGGATCAGAGTGCAGCATCCCACAAACAACCACAACAAAATGATACAGCAATACATGCAGCAGTTTCTACGTTTCCTCATCGCATGTAAAGACAATTCGCAGGGCGTAGCCTACACCAGCTTCTAAATAGTCATTGTTTCAAGCGAACACCTGATACACGCAAACCATTAGCCGGTTTTTTTTAATGTTTTGCATCTCAGTATAATCTTAGAAACTGACCAACTTAATGCACAAATTCTTGTTTTATAATAAGTTTATTATATTCCTCTACATGTTTCGAGCACTACTGCGCTCATCATCAGGATGTCAAAATTGTATTATACAGCATTATCATCACACTCTGTAGGTGGCCGTCCGGTTCACGTGCACCGGACGGCCACCTACAGAATGTGATGAAACCAGATGCTGTTTAATACAATTTTGACCTCCTGATGATGAGCGTAATAGTGCTCGAAACATGTAGAGGAATACAATAAACTCATCATAAAACAAGAATTTGTGCATGAAGTTGATCAATTATTAAGATCATTAGCTGGGGGGGCTATCCACTAGCATAGATGGGATCAATATCCGAAAATGTGGTCCTTTAAATAATTACGTCACGTTAGACCTATATATCTTCACTAAACTTCAACTGAATATCCGCTTGAATTCAGTAAATATCCAAGCCTTCTAATTCCTAACGAACCGTTTGTCATAATGCAGCAGACAGTGAGAAAGAATCGCGGATTTTCTGACAAAGTTCCGCTACCAAGTTTGTTGCCCTCTCAATGACGTCATAGATCCACGTGCGAGCCTACGTGCTGACGTCAGAGACTGAAGGGAAATGGGTTGGGGTTGAAATGAGACTGTGACGCACTGTTAGAAGGACAGGGATACAGTAAGGTTGAGAGAGAGAGACAATCAAGGGAAGTACAACTGCACACAATGTAAGGAACAAAGACGGATGATCAGTGCCAGATTTAAAGCTGATGGATACCAGCAAGACTCGAAGACAGAGCTACGGAGGTGTGTGTAGGTGTGAAAGAGGCGCATTCCAAAGATGCGACGAGTTATTAAGGTTGCGGGCTTCTGAGATACGACGCGGTGTACTTTAGTAAACAAGTTTCAACATTTCAAAGAACTTGCATCATCTTCAGGAAGAAAAAGATGAAAGTTCCTTAGAAACCCGAGTGTCTATCTCTCAAATCACACGGCGCCACAGTCCTGACAAACATATAACAATACTCACAAAAATGAGAACCAGAAATCTCGTATGTTATGAAATTCTGGACATAAATGAAAGAGGACGAATACAGAGCAATTCCGAACGGGTCAGTAGTAAAATTACAGCATATCCAAGCTGCAGGGCCCTTGCGAAGTCTATTTTCGTTGAACCGGTGAAAAATTTCCTAGCAACACTTCTTGATAATCATTTCTCATATTATCATCCAACCCACGTCTGTTTCTCCCAAATGGTATCATCCTGTCAAATTTCCAACTAAAATTTTGTACGTTTTATCATTTCTCTCACGCATAATATTTTTATCAGCGCTTCTCATATTTCTTGATATCATCACCCTAAGAACGGAACACGTAAAAAACCGTTCATTAAAAAATCCCTAAAAAATCCC
>Ga0131853_10016589_pt1 | contig 13427 bp, 9 predicted proteins | sample TergutLab28metaG_FD_92764 | JGI IMG/M metagenome (GOLD analysis project Ga0131853, IMG submission 92764) | Labiotermes labralis P1 segment gut microbial communities from Petit-Saut dam, French Guiana - Lab288 P1 (version 2) (version 2) | ecosystem: Host-associated > Arthropoda: Insects >...
AGAGCAGCAGCCAGTCGCGTTCCCGGCAAATGGCTTGCGCTTGGCGCAGGTACTCTTCGTCAAGCGGATTGACGCCGCCTTCGCCTTGAACCGGCTCGAACAGCAGCGCGCACACATCGTCGCCCGCGTCTTTCAGCGCCGTGATATCATCCGGCGGCACGTGGCGGAAGCCCTGCGTAAATGGTCCGAAATTCTGGTGAAAACGCTCCTGGCCGGTAGCGGCGAGCGTCGTTATCGTCCGACCGTGAAATGAACCCGTAAGGGTGAGGATTGTGCTGCGTCCCTCTCCGTACTTTGTCAGGCTGTACTTGCGCGCGAGCTTGATTAGGCCCTCGTTGGCCTCCGCGCCCGAATTTGAGAAGAATACCCCGGACATGCCCGAGAGCTCGCACAGCCTCTTCGCCAGAAGACCGCCCGGAAGCGTATAGAACAGGTTGGAAGTGTGAGCCAGTTCCGCGGCCTGGGCGGATATGGCCGCAACCCAGTCGGGATGCGCGTACCCGATGGAGCTGGTGCCTATGCCGGACGCGAAGTCGATATATTCCTTTCCGTCCGTGTCCCAAAGCCGGCAGCCCTTGCCCTTCGCGAACGACACGGGATAACGCGGGTATGTAGGCAGCACGTGATTGCTGTACAGTTCTTGATAACCTTGCATAAATACCTCCGTTTATCGTACGACCATGGTTCCGATACCCTGGTCGGACAGTATTTCGATTAGAAGCGAGTGGGGGACGCGGCCGTCCAGTATATGCGCCTTGTCGACGCCTCCGCGCACCGCCTGCAAGCAGCAGTCCACCTTTGGGATCATGCCGCCGGCGATTACGCCGTCCTTGGCAAGCTGTTCGGCTTCGGAAAGAGTGATCTCAGATATCAGTGTTTCTTCGTCCTTGGGGTTGCGCAGTATTCCCCGTACGTCCGTCATCAGAATGAGTTTTTCGGCCTGCAGTCCGGCGGAGAGGTGAGCGGCGGCGGTGTCGGCGTTGATGTTGTACGCCACGCCCGGTTCTTCGCCGCAGGCCACCGACGACACGACAGGTATGTAGCCGCCGGAGATGGCAAGCCTAACCGGTTCCAGGTCGACGCCGGTTATCTCGCCGACAAAGCCCAGATCCGCGCCGCTTTTTCCAACGAGCTTGCGGGCTTTGAGCATCCGGCCGTCAACGCCGGAAAGACTCAGAGCCTTGCCGCCCTGTTCGCTGATGAGCTGTACCAGATGCTTGCTGACTCTTCCGCTAAGAACCATTTGCACGATGTCCATAGTTTCGGCGTCGGTGTAGCGGAGGCCGTCCACAAAGCGCGGCTCCTTGCCGATCTTTGTAAGCATTTCGTTTATTTCAGGCCCGCCTCCGTGGACTACCACCACGCTGATGCCTACAAGGGACAACAGCACGATGTCGTCGATGACGGAGCGGCAGAGATCGTCGGTTTGCATCGCTCCGCCGCCGTACTTTATGACCATTGTCTTGCCGTGGTAGCGCTGGATGAAGGGAAGCGCCTCGGACAGTATGCGAGCCTTGTCATGGTAGGAAATCATGAAAATCCCCCTTATGAGCGGTAATCGCCGTTAATCTTTACATAGTCGTATGTCAGGTCGCAGCCGTATGCCTGTGCTTCGTGATCGCCCTCGTGCAGGCGTATTTCTATTACTACCTCGCTCTGGCTGAGAATTTGCTTGGCAAGGGCCTCGTCGAAGGGCATTCCCGCTCCGTCCTTGCATACGTCGACAGTTCCCGCGGAGGAAGTAAAGCCGACGTCCACGCCGGTCGGCTCGAACTCTGCCCCTGAATACCCCATTGCGGCAAGTATTCTACCCCAATTCGCGTCTGAGCCGAACATTGCCGACTTCACCAGGGACGACGCTATGACGGCCATGGCGATTTTCGAGGCGTCTTCCACGGTCATGGCTCCGGTCACATGGGCGGTGATAAGCTTGGTTGCGCCTTCCCCGTCCTTGGCTATATCTTTAGCCAGCTTGAGGTTTACAATGTCCAGCGCGTGCAGGAATTTGCCATAATCTTCACCTTTGTCGGAAATGTGAGGGTTTCCGGCTGTGCCCGACGCCAGTATGGCCGCCATGTCGTTGGTGGACATGTCGCCGTCCACGCTGATCCGGTTGTATGTGCGGGCGGAACTTTCGCGCAGGGCTTCCTCCAGCATAGCCGGTTCTATGCTGCAATCGGTTGTGATGAACGCCATCATTGTAGCCATATTTGGATGGATCATGCCGGAGCCCTTTGCGATACCTCCAAGGGTTACGGTCTTGCCGCCAAGGGTGAAGCGCACTGCAAGCGACTTGGTGAAAGTGTCGGTAGTCATGATGGCTTCGGCGGCGGTTGCGTCGTCGTGCGAAAGCCCTTCGACCAGAGCGGGCACTCCGGCGACGATGGTGTCGACAGGCAGAGGGACTCCTATTGTACCTGTGGAGCTTACGATGAAGTCATCCGGGGAAAGTTTGGCGGCGTCGGCCACGGCGGCGACTGTCGCTTTTGCCGCTTCCATGCCGCCGGGGGCGCAGGCGTTGGCGTTGCCCGAGTTCACAAGGATGGCCTGCGCGCGCCCGTTGTGCAGGTTATCCATGGTAAGCAGCAGCGGCGCGGCCTTTACTTTGTTAAGGGTATATACGGCGGCGGCGTTGCAGGGTTGTTCGGCTACGATCAGCGCCAGGTCGCGCTTGGTGCGGTTCTTGCGTATTCCGCAGAAAACCCCCGAGGCCATGAAGCCCGGCGCGGCGGTGACTCCGCCTGGAATAATCTCTATGTCGTTGTACATGCTAATCATCCTGTTCTGTTCAAATTTTCTATTCAAACCCTGTGCGTTCATCCAGGCCGCAGGCTATGTTCATGCACTGTACGGCGGCGCCGGACGCGCCCTTGCCAAGATTGTCGAGGCGGGCAGCCAGAAGGAGCTGGCGCTCGTGTCCGCTTACAAATATTTCTATGCGGTTGGTTCCGTTGCAGGCGGCAGGATCGAGGAAGCCGCCGTCGGTTGGGTAGCCAAGGGGCATCACCTTTATGAAATGGCTGTCCGCGTAATGGGCGGACAGAGCTTCCCATACCGTTTCGGGGGCTGCGCTCTTGTCGAACTGATCCGCCCACAGGTGGATGCTGACCAGCATACCCTGAGACATGTCGCCGCATACCGGATAGAAGTGCGGCGCATGCACAAGCCCGCTCTGTACTTGCATTTCGGGCAGGTGCTTGTGAGTCAGCCCAAGCGCGTATGGCCGCGGGGCGTGGAGGGCGTCACCGGAAGTTCGATTCGTTTCGTATGTGTCTATCAAGCTTCGTCCGCCGCCGGAGTATCCCGTAAGTGACACGCAGTTGACTCTTGCGTCGCGACGCAGCAATCCGGCGGCTGCTAGCGGATATACAAGGGACAGGAATCCTGTGGCGTGGCAGCCCGGGTTTGAGATGCGCTTGGCGCGGCGTATGTTCTGCCTGTGTTCGAGAGAAAGCTCGGGAAGGCCGTAGACCCAGCCGGGAGATGTCCGGTGCGCCGTGGACGCGTCGATGACCAGGGAGTCTTCCCGCGCCATTGCCGCCGAATCGCGGGCGGCTTCATCCGGCAGACAGAGGAAGATCACGTCGGCTTCGTCCATGACCGCATTTTTCTCGACCTGATCTTTGCGCAGATCGCCTTCTATCCGTAGCAGAGTTATGTCGGGCCGATTTTGGAGCCGTTCCTCAAGCTTTAAGCCGGTCGTGCCGGCGTTGCCGTCTATAAATACTTTCATTGCCTAAGTCCATCCCTTCTTTCCACCCGAAATTTCCTTATTTTTAAGGCTCTTGGAAGGATTATAGCACACAATGAATAATTATGCAAGAGGTATGAATAAATTTTTATAAACTACCCCAGGATAAAGTAATAGTACAGCCCCGCGAAAACAAAGCCGGGCAGCAGATTAGCAACCTTGAACTTCGCGTTTATCGCCAGGTTAAGGCCGATGGCCAGGATCATGACGCCACCCACAGCCGAAATCTGCGTTATCAAGCCCGGTGTAAAAACATTCTGCAAGTACCCCGCGAAGAATTCAATACTTCCTTGGTACACGAGAACCACGGCCGCAGAAAACAGTACGCCGACCCCAAGCGAAGACGCGAAGATCACGGCGCTGACTCCGTCGAGAACCGACTTTGTGAATATGATGCTCTGGTCTCCCATAAGGCCGCTTTCGATAGAACCCACAATGGCCATGGCTCCCACACAGTAAATAAGCGTTGTAGTGACGAAGCCCTCTGCGAAGGATGATTTCTTGTCACGGCTGATACGTTCCTGCGCCCATTGCCCAAAGTTGTTCAGAGCGTCGTCAATGCGCATAGATTCGCCGACAAACACGCCCACCGCCAAGGACACCACAAGGAGCATTATGTCCCCGTTTACCGCACCCCGGATTCCGATTATGCACGCGCACAGTCCGAGAATGCGTATGATGCTCTGTGAAAACTTGTCCGTGATCTTTCCTTTCAGCAAAAGGCCCACAGCGCCTCCGGCCACGATTGCCGCGGCGTTTATTAATGCACCTGTAATACCTATATCTGCCACCCCCTCATATTTGTAGTCGATTATAGCAGTAAAGTTGTCTTGTAACAATATTAAAATATTTAAACCCTTGTGTTTTGAGTTATAATCTAATATCATAGTGGAAACGAAGATATAGTGAATACACTTCTACAACACGGAGGGATCAGGTTTGGCGAGTGCTATGCTGCAGGACATAATCACAAATGTGGAACGAATTATAATTGGCAAGCGCGAGTCCATCGAGCTCGCGATGTGTTCTTTTCTGTGCAAGGGGCATGTTTTGATAGAAGACGTGCCGGGTGTTGGGAAGACAAGCCTTGTCTACGCGATTGCGAAGTCGCTGGACTGTTCCTTTAGAAGGATACAGTTTACGCCGGACATACTGCCTTCCGACATAACCGGTTTTTCGATATATAACCAGAAGACCGGCGAGTTTGAGTATCGCCCGGGCGCGATAATGGCTCAAATAGTGCTTGCGGATGAAATAAACCGCACGTCTCCGAAGACTCAGTCGAGCCTTCTCGAGGTCATGGAGGAAAACCAGGTGACGGTCGACGGCAAAACATATGCCGTAATGCAGCCCTTCATCGTGTTTGCAACGCAAAACCCTGTCGAATACCTTGGAACGTATCCTTTGCCGGAGGCGCAGCTCGACCGCTTCTTTATGCGGATATCGCTCGGATATCCCGAGGCTGCTGAGGAGAGCCGGATGCTAAGCCGCTTCAAGGAAAGCAGTCTCATCAAGGGTCTGGAGAGCGTGGCCAACGCCGCGCAGCTTGAGCGCGCGCAGGCGGAGGTGTGCAAAATTCACGTTGACGATAAGATAAACGACTATATAGTATCGATAAGCCGCATGACCCGAAACAGCTTCCATGTTGTGCTTGGAGCCAGCCCGCGCGCGTCCCTGTGCCTTTACCGCGCGGCTCAGGCCTGGGCATATTATAACGACCGCGACTACGTCATCCCCGACGATGTTATAAAGATGGCGATGCCCGTGCTGGAGCACCGCCTTGTGCTCAAGCAGGAGGCCAAGCTCAAGAAGATTACGGCGGAGACTGTCATCAGCGACGCTCTTAAAAGTGTAAAGACTCCGATATAGTAGTCAGGGGGAGTTAGTTGTGTTCAAAAACCGGCTGGCCTACGTTATAGTTGTCGTTGTGCTGTTCCAGCTTGTCTATATATACGAAAACGACATGACATATGTGGCGTTTTACGCTGTGCTTATGCTTCCGGTGATGTCGCTGATATCGGCGCTTGTTCTGCGTGGGCGCTTTGCGGTTACGGAGGCGCTGAGCGCCGCGGAAGTGGCCAAGGGAGACTCTCTTGAGTACATATTTACACTGACGAACAACAGCTTCCTGCTTTGCACAAATGTCCATGTTTCTCTTGAAGCTGACAGCACTGCCCTGGTTGCGGACGCCACGGAAAAATACTTCTCTATTCCGCCTTATAAGAGCCACAGTCTGAAATTCAATGTGGGCACGAAGTATAGGGGCGTTTACAGCGTGGGCATACGGGAAATTACGCTCTACGACTTCCTGGGCATATTCAAGTTTAAGCAGAAGCACGGCGGCAGAATTGAGTTTACTGTAAACCCGACGGTGCTGTCCATACCAAGCCTTCCGATTTCGTCGGCCGAACAGGATGCCGCGGATGCCCACAATTTTCTGCAGGACGAAAATTACAGCATTATATCTGATTTAAGGAAATATCAGCCAAGCGACGGATACAAGAAAATACACTGGAAGCTAAGCGCCAAGAAGGGCGAACTTATCAGCAAGAATTTCCAGGCGACTCAGAAAACTTGTATAGCGCTGGTCATAGACAATTCCTACATTGCGGTCGGTTCTAAGGAAAGCGCCCTGGCTCTCGAGGACTCGATGGTAGAGGCGCTTGTGAGCGTTATGGCGTACTGCAGCGGACAAGGCTTCCCCGTCAAGCTGTACTGCATGGGGAACGAGCCGGGCGAAGCGTCGACCGGCAGCTTTGAATATCTGTACACAGTGGCCGCGGATCTGCGGTTTGGGAAATTTGGCCGTTTCGACGATTACTTCGCCAACCACGTGAGAATGCAGACCGAGGCGGCCAGCATGGTTCTGTTTCTGCAGGAAATTACGGAAGACGCCGCGGCGGCGATTAAGACGACGCTGTTGTTCGGCAATAATGTTATTGTGTTCGCCTTCTCGAACAGTTCGGCGACACAGAGGGGACTTACGCAGCTTGGCGAACTTGGCGTGCACTGCATACGCTACGAAGAGCTGCTGCATGAATTGAACCAAGCTGAAGCGATATAGATATTACGTCTATATAGCCTGTATTAGGGAGGATGATTTCAATGCAGTATGAAAACACCCTTGACCGCTCCATGTTCGCGTTCGACGCCGACCTGACCCGAAATCCCAAGCTTGCGGACACACTGTTCCTGATGACGGTGGGCGTGCTGCTTGCGTGGAGCCTTGTCAGCAGCATTATCAGCAACACCGCGCTTACCCAGGATCACGTCGGTCTGCTGATGCGGATGGTTTTGGCGATGGCCGTGCTGAGGTTGATATTCCACAACAGATTCACTCTCTATGTTACGTTCAGCATTATTGCCGTAGCGTCGGCGATGTTTGTCTGGGATATATATTTTGCCGAAGAGATGTCGGACGCAACCGCGGTCACCGTCGAATTCATCAGCGGAGTGGTTAACTTTGCGGCCGGAATTGTGCCGCATACAATGGCTTACGAGCAAGCCGTAGTCTGGGCGCTTATTTTCGGTATTGCGCTGTTTGTATTGATGTTCAGCTATTTGTGGTTCAACTTCATAGTGCTGCTTGGCGTGTCGGTTTTCACGATAGGGATATCGCTCAATTACGGGTTCTTTACATATGCGCCGTCGTTCTACGCGTTCGTGCTGTGTACGTTGGCCAACCTCATTAAGTATCTGCACACGCGACGGTCTTGGAAGCTTTTACAGATTTTGGCCGCCAGGCGTGAAATTTCCGGGTCGGGTGTACGGGACGCCGCTTCGCCGCCAAGCGGCAAGCGGGTCGAAAAGATGTCCCAAAATTCATATTTCGCGCTTTACGCGCTGCCCATGATTATCGTATGCATACTTGCGGCGCTGGTTATTCCCAAGCCGGCCGAAGGTTTCGCGCAGAATATAACGGCGACCCTGGTGACGACACCGATTGACAGGGCGACCACGTTTATCCACGCTACGTTTCGTCCCAAGCACTTTTCACTCAGCCAGACGGGGTTTGGCACCGGAGCCAGCAGGCTTGGCGGCAACGTAGTCCTTAACGATGATGTTATCATGCGTGTACGCGCCGACGGCCCCTTGTACCTGACAGGCAACATACTGGACACATACACAGGGTACGCTTGGATAAACAGCCTTGGCGACGACACGTACGCTGTTGGCGACGGCATGAATCTCGAACTGATAGAGCGTGCGTCCAGCCTTATTAAATGGCTGATGCTCTACAGCGACATGAGTTTTATACAGGTTTCGGAGCACCTCCGTCACATAACCCGGTATTTCGGGCATGGCCACTCGAGCAACCTGTTGTTGCAGCACTACCTACTGTCGCTTATTGACGTCGGCAACGCGCTTGACGTTGATTTAGGCATATTCAGTGCCTATGAAGTAGAGGTCAATGTCGGGGATTTCCGCACGTTTTCGGCGTTCTACAGCGGATTGCTGTCGGAGATGGAAGGCGTAAACACCCAAATAGAATTTTTAAAGGATCAAAACGGCACGATCATTACAGATATCCTTTTGCCGCGTAACGCGACGTACAGATTCGTGCATCACGAGCTGGAGGCCATGTTCGACACGAGCGATCTTGCGGCAGTCAGCTATAGAGGAATTTTGCACGATACGCTGTTCCAGCTTGAAAACAGGCCGGCTGAATCCGCCGACTTGAGCCTGATACGTGTAAGAAACCGCGATTTCGAGCCGTTGTACGCCGATCTTTTGCGTAACTACCTGATCCCGCGCGCCGACTGGATATATGATGTTTACACGACATTGCCCGAAGACTTCCCCGAAAGAGTTCGCCAGCTTGCGCAAAACGTTACCGCATATGCCCAAAACGACTATGAGCGCGCAAGGCTGATCGAATCGTACCTGCTTAGGTTCGGGTATACGCTTACGCCGGGGAATACCCCGCTTGACCGTGATTTCGTCGACTATTTCTTATTCGATTTGCAAATGGGGTATTGCACATACTTCGCGTCTGCTTTTGTTACTATGGCGCGTTCCGTAGGGTTGCCGGCAAGGTATGTCGAAGGTTTCAACGTGACCGGATTCCCCGACGAATTTGGATATATCGACGTGACCAACGAACAGGGGCACGCCTGGGGCGAGGTTTACTTCGAGGGCTTCGGATGGAAGCGCTTCGAGCCTACGCCCGGCGGCGGCGGAATCCCCGCTTCGGATTTGTGGGACGGATACGGAATGGGTTTTTACTGGGAAGACTATACCTGGTGGGACGACATGCTTGGGTGGGGATGGGAGCCCGGAGAATATGGGGCCGAATTTGGCGAAACTACGGTGACAATCGGCGGAGCCGCCGCGCAGGGGGCTGCCGCTGCCGCGATATTTGGACGATTTGCTCATGCCGCGCTTATTGTCGCCGCTGTGATTATTTCTGTTGCCCTTGCGCGTGCCGTATGGGTTTTTCGCCGGATAAAGCTTGCGGGCAGCGCCGATAACAACGATGCCGTAGTCGACGGATTTTACGCAATCCTCAAATATCTGAAATTCTTCAAGATCGAGATAAACGACAGTGAGACCGCGATACAGTTTGCCGGTAAGATCGACAGCCGCGTGGATTTTGCTCACGACCAGCTACACATGAATGACGTGGCGCGTATATTCTCAAAGGCGCGTTACAGCGGCCATTCCATAACCGCACAGGAACGTGAAACCGTTGAGCGCGCGCTTCGCAATCTGGACACCAAAATGTTGAGTTTTACAGGAAAGGCAAGGTATATGTACTACAAGTACATCCTTGCCGTTGTGTAGAATCAGAAAGGGCAGTTTGATGAAGAAGCTTGGTCTTGTGGGCGGGGTAGGTTATGTATCCACGTTGGAGTATTACAAAAGTATCAATGAGGGATATCAACAGCGCCTAAGCAGCCATTCAAAGAGCGGCGAAAATCCGCAGATGGTTATCGAGAGCTTAAACTTGGCCGTTGCGTACGCTCTGGTTGAGAAGAAGGACTGGAAAGCGTTTGCCGACCTGTTTATAAACGCCGTCCGCATCTTGCACGGCGCAGGAGCGGAATTTGCGGCTATAGCGGCGAACACCGCTCATATTGTGTTTGATGAAGTCCAGGCGCAGTCGCCTATTCCGCTTATCGGGATTGTGGACGAGACGTGCAAGCGTGCCAAGGACGCCGGATACAAGAAGCTTGTCGTATTCGGCACAGGTTTCACCATGAACAGCGGTATGTATGAAGCGAAATGCGCGCAATACGGCATAGAGGCGATTGTACCGGATGAAGCCGACAGGCAGACTATCCACAACATCATATTTCCGAATTTGGAAGCGGGGATTGTACTTGAGCACGAAAAGGAGGCTCTACTGGGAATCGCGAAGAATATGCTGACCTTACACCAAGCCGACGCGCTGGTGCTGGGCTGTACGGAGCTTCCTCTTGCTATATACGGCGGTGATCTGAACGCAGCGCTGCTTGATACGGGCAAGATACATATTGACGCGATACTTGATTACATCTTTAAATGATTGACGACAAAAAACTGTCAGGATGCTTGATTCCTGACAGTTTTTTGTGTGTAAAGTTGCGGAAGTTATTGCTTTCGTTCGACATGTTCCAATAAAGCTTCGATCATGGGTCTAAGCCACATAAAGCCCCTCCAGTTCCCGTTATAGCGTTTCGATTCAAAGAGCTGCATCAACCGGATGAGAAAATCGAACTGTGTGAAAGCGCTTGAATCCGGCAAATTTTCACCAAGCAATGATAATGCTGCAGCGGCTGCACGCGCAAGCCCTGAATTGTGGCCGTTAGCCACAAGAAACCCGTCGAAGGCAAGCATCTCAATTAAGGAAGCGTTTCTGGGTCTACATTGTCCACATTAAAGGGGGAGCCATCAACGTTCGTGCCTCTTACTATCATGACCGGATTGCCTGCCGAAAAGCCTGCGGATTTGAAGACCGAACCGGACATCCAGCGGCCGCATGAAAGTAGTAGCTTTGATTGAGCAAGCGGGATTTCGCGACGGCAGATTCCTGTATCTTCCGAAGCGGAGAAATTTGCGGTTCGGGGTATGTTTGTTCTGAATTTTCTACCGTTTGGCAGTAATGCGGACGGACGATTTTTGTTTACGCTATGTACCATTTATTCCCTTTTTAATACTGTCTCATTGGTTTATCGTTTGCTGCCAGAACTTGCATTAGCCTTTGGCGCAAATCTGTTGTATCATAGAATCAACAAGCGGATGGGGGGATTATGTGAGCAAAAAAAGGTGGGGGAACAGGTTTTTCGCAAGCTGTGTGATGCTGGCCATTGCGGCTTTGTTCTTTGCAGGGTTGTTTACGGGGGTGGGCCGTGAGACTGCCCATGTTCCATATATCGAGTTTTTGCAGAATTTTGAAAATGGATTGGTCGAACAGGTTACGATTTCTGACAGCGCTACGCTTAGGTTCAGTTTGACTGGGGACGACACGCTGTTCACGACGACGAATCCCCGTAACCCCGGGCTTACGGAGGAATTGCTGCGCGGAGGTGTGGACGTTGTGGAGGGCAGCGGCGCATCCGGGATTGTGCAGATTGGTGTGTCGCTGGCATTCTTTGCAGCGGGAATATTTGTCGTGTCGAAGATCATGGGAAAACATTCGCCGAGCCGCGAAATGGCGTTTTGTGTGCGTGAGGCGCAGGAAAGCGGAGGAATAAGCTGTACATTCGCCGATGTGGCGGGCAATCGTGAGGCCAAGGAGAGTGTACAGGACTTGGTAGACTTCATCAAGAATCCTAAGAAATATTCGCGTCTTGGCGCGAGGATACCGCGCGGCATAATATTTTACGGCGCGCCCGGAACAGGGAAAACCTTGCTTGCAAAGGCCGTAGCGGGGGAGGGCGGCGTTCCGTTTTTCTCGGTTAGCGGTTCCGATTTTGTGCAAATGTACGTTGGAGTCGGAGCGAAGCGCATACGTGAGCTGTTTAAGAGTGCGCGGGCGAAGGGGCAGGCAGTTATATTTATCGATGAGATAGACGCTCTGGGTAAGAAGCGCCAGGGCGCGGCGACAGGAGGCTCCGACGAGCGAGATCAGACACTTAACGCGCTTCTCACCGAAATGTCGGGATTCTCAAGCTCGGAAGGCATCATCGTAATCGCGGCTACAAACCGGCTTGATACCTTGGACGAGGCGTTGCTGCGTCCCGGCCGCTTTGACCGCCACGTGGAGGTGGCGCTGCCGGATATCGGCGCGCGCAGGGCAATATTGGAGTATCACGCGGCAAACAAACCGCTTGCGGACGATATAAGCCTGGACGCGCTTGCCCGCAAGACGGTGTACTTCAGTGGGGCAATGCTCGAAAACCTGCTCAACGAGGCCGCTATTCTGGCGGCGAAGTCTTCAAGTGAGCTCATTTCATACGCTTGTGTCGACCAGGCGTTTATGACGATTCTGGCAGGAGCCGCCAAGACCGACCGCAGCCATATACATGAACAAGAGCGTCGGATCACGGCTTATCACGAGGCGGGACACGCGCTGGTTTCGCGTCTTGTCTCACCCGAGACAATTGTGTCAAAGGTTTCTATAATTCCGAGTACCAAGGGCGCGGGTGGATTCTGCATGAACTTACCGCCGGAGAAAATGTACTATACCAAGCGCGATCTTGAGGCGCAAATAAAAATTGCTCTTGCCGGGCGGGCAAGCGAAGAGATCATATTCGGTGCGGAAAACATCACGACAGGAGCAAGCAACGATATCGAGAAGGCAACAAAAATCTGCAAGGATTATATTGCCAAGTATGCTATGGGCAAGGCGCATGGCCTCCTGAACTTGGAAGTCTTTGATGCCAAGTCACAGATGATCGATGAGTGCGGCGAGCTTCTGGAGCGCCTGTACAGCGAGACTATGGACGATATACGCGGAAGCCTGACGAAGCTGCACGCAATGACGGACGAGCTGTTGGCGCGGGAAGTTCTGGAGCAGGAAGATGTCGAAAGGCTGGCGGCATAGCATATTCCTTACGTAAACAACCCTTGGCACTAAGATAGGAGCCAAGGGTTGCCGTTTGCCTAGGTGTGCTATCTGAATATGATGATAAGCATGTCTCTTTTCTCGAGTTTCAGGATAAGTTTGCGCTTAACTGCTTCGAGACGAATTTTAGCGGGATCACCGTTGACTATCTTGATCTGTGTAATTTAAACTAAATCATAGTTTTTTTTGTAGCACGACATTTTTGAATTTTAAAAATATTGCTTGACAAGCATCAATGTTTCTAATATAATATGCTGGTCGATTGTTGGGCAGTCGCCAAGCGGTAAGGCAATGGACTCTGACTCCATCATCCGGGGGTTCAAATCCCTCCTGCCTAGTCGGCTCCATATCTGGGTGTGGCGTAGCTTGGTAGCGCGCTAGACTGGGGGTCTAGAGGTCGCAGGTTCAAATCCTGTCACCCAGATTCAGTAAATACGGGCTTTCCGAGGATTCGGAAGGTCTGTTTTTTTGCTCTAAACCCCTCATGTCTACCAGAACGTCTACCAAAGTCCGCGCCCTACCAAGCTACACCACATCCAGATTAGAATAAACCTATCAAGCATCCAAGTGTGTTTGTCAATAAAAAAGTGCAGTGAATATAAAGATAAAAGTACAGTACCTCCTGACAACAAATGGTATGTTGTAAGCCGTTCTTTTTTATGAATAAACTGTGTGTCGGAAAAAGCG
>Ga0131853_10016590_pt1 | contig 13427 bp, 12 predicted proteins | sample TergutLab28metaG_FD_92764 | JGI IMG/M metagenome (GOLD analysis project Ga0131853, IMG submission 92764) | Labiotermes labralis P1 segment gut microbial communities from Petit-Saut dam, French Guiana - Lab288 P1 (version 2) (version 2) | ecosystem: Host-associated > Arthropoda: Insects >...
GTGTGTGTGTGTGTGTGTGTGTGTTGTGTTGTGTGTTTGTGTGGTGTGTGTGTGGTTTGTGTGTGTATGTATGTGTGTGTTGTGTGTGTGGTGTGTGATATGTGGGTGTGAAGTGTGTGGTGTGTGTGTACGTGTGTTTGTGTGGTGTGTGCAAAGTGTGTGTGCGTCTGGGTGTGGTGTGTGTGGTGTGCGATATGTGTGTGGTGTGTGTACGTGTCTCGGTGTGATGTGTGTGAGGTGTCTGTGTAGTGTGTTTTTTCGTGGTGTGTGTGTTGTGTGTGTGTGGTGTGGGTGGGTGTGTTTGATGTGTGTATGGTGTGCATGTGTGTGTGTTTGTGTGTGTGATGTGTGTGTTTGATGTGTGTGTGGTGTGTGTTTATATGTGTATGTGGTATGTTGGTTTGTGGTGTGTGTGTGGCGTGTGTAAGTGTGTGTGGTTTGTGTGTGTGAGGTTTTGGTGTGTGTGGTGTGTGTGTGGTGTGTTTGTGTTTGTGATGTGTGTGTGTGTATGTGTGTGGTGTGTGTGTATGTGTGTGGTGTGTGTATGTGTGTGTGTGTGTGGGTGTGGTTTGTGTGTGTGTGTGTGTTTTGTGTGTGTGGTGTGTGTGTGTGTGTGGTGTGTGTGTGTGGTGTGTGTGTGGTTTGTCTGTGTTGTGTGTGTGTGTGTGTAGTGAGTGTCTGTTTGGGTGTGGTGTGTTTATGTGTTTTGTGAATGTGTTGTGTGGTGTGAGTGTGTAGTGTGTGTATGGTGTGTCTGTGTGGTGTGTGTATTTGTGTGTGTTGTGTGTGTGTCTGTTGTGTGTGGTTTGTGTGTATGGTGTGGTGTGTGTGTGTGTGTGGTTTGTGTGTGTGGTGTGTGGTGTGTGTGTAGGTGGTGTGTGTTTGTGTGTGGTGTGAGTGTGGTGTGTTTGTGTGGTGTGTGTATGTGTGTGTGTGAGTGGGTGTGCTGTGTGTGTGTGGTGTGTGAATATGTGTGGTGTGTGTGTGCGTGTATGTGTGTGTGTGTGGTGTGTGCTGTGTGTTTGTGTATGGTGTGTAATTGTGTGTGTGGTGAGTGTGTGTGTTGTGTGTTTTGTGGTGTGTGTGTGTATATGTGGTGTGTGTGTGTGGTATGTGTGTGCTTTTGTGTGTGTGAAATGTGTGTGTTGTGTGTGTTTTTGAGTGTGTGTGTGTATGTGTGTGTGGTGTGTGTGTGTGTGTGGTGTGTATGTGTGTGTGGTTTGTGTGTGTTTGGCGAGTGTATGTGTGTGTGTGTGGTTTGTCTGTGTGAATGTGTGTGTGTTGTGTGTGTGTGTGTGTGGTTTTTGTGGGTGTGTGTGATGTGTGTGTGTGTGTGTTGTGTGTGTGTGTATGTGATGTGTGTGTGTGTATGTGTGTTAAATTATGAACCTGCTTGTCACTCCTAGCGCTAATTCCGTACCTTTACACTCATGTATTTTGAAATTATAAATTAAACAATTTCACGCGTATGTTGGGCTGTCGGATAATGACTGACGTATTCTTATTCTTTGTCGGTGTTCCACAAATGTAAGTCTCGTATGGTTATTGTAGTTATTTCCCCTTGAAATGTTTGATTTTCAGCGGGGTTGAGAATCGCAACATGTGTGTGCTTGTGTGTTGTATTGTGGCTGCGAATTGTTTAGTAAGGTCAATCGGCAAACCGGTTCTGCCATCCGGAAATGTTGTAATGACCATTATTATTAATATTTTATCGGTAATTCTGTTCCGAATCGCCCATCACGCAACACAGAACAATTCTGCGGACGGTCAGCTTCAAGCCCCACTCAAAATATTGACAGCTGTGATTGAACAGCAAATGGCCTGGCAACCAGCAAAACGAGTAAGTGAGCGTTATGGAAGGGAAACATTCCGCTTTGCTGGCAATAGTCGGAACAAAATTCCTTGTTTTTGAACCTGATATGATAATAACTATACCGACTGACGTAAACCAGATGATGATGATTATGATGGTGATGATAATAACAATAATAATGAGCACTGACACTAAACACATAAAACATAAACACGTACAAACTGCGTGCAACTGAGGCGGATTTCGGAGTGGATCCTTAACGAAATCAAGAAAGGGAAGGGTTCGAAATAACGCCATTAGAGCAACTGTGGATGTAGGGAAGAATATATTAGAAGCAACTCGATAGAAACTGTTAATAGTGTTTTGAAAGCAGAGAGTTCTATGAACTACATTGCCACGTTTCCTAGAATAGACACTAGAGGGAATACCATGGAAATAATACCGAAAGAAAACTGATGCGTGAAGTGAGACGGAGAATGAATGACCTTGGACAGAGAGAAGAGGATAATAGAGACTGGGATATGTAGAGTTGTTTTGGGACAAGGTACACCCTGTATAATACACAGTTCTTAGATGAATGAATGAATGAATGCAGGGTGCAAAGAAGGAACGAAGGAATTAGTACTACTAAAACAACTACAGGGAGCCGGGATAGCTCAGTCGGTACAGCGACTTGCTGCGGACTGGACGGTCCGGGGATCGAATCCCCATGGGGATGAGACTTTACGCACCCATACAGAATGGCCTTCGGACCTACCCAATCTCCAATAGAATGGGTATCGGGTCTTTCTTTGGGTTAGAGCGGCTGGTGCGTGGTGTTGGCCACCCATTCCATCTAGTTCCAAAGTTAAAGAAAGAGTAGAGCTATACTACTACTACTACTACTACCCTCGGGAACTTAGTGGCCTGTTCTAGGGTGAACTTTACCTCTACCTTTAATTTTATCTTTACCTCTACCGTTACCTTTACAACAACTACAGCTGCTGCTTCTACTACCAAATCCGTGAAGATGAATTCGTTTATAAAAACTGACAGTTTCTCATTTATTTAACAAGGCCCTTCTTCTATTTAAATTGGCGTTCTTTTCTGTGTTTGCAACAGTCTGCAACTGGACCATATAGATTATTAAATACTGGCCGTTCGAAGGACCAAGTAGAAATTGTGAGTTGATGTAAAATATGGAAGCAACCTGCGAGAACACGTGCCTTACAGGGAGTGACGAAAGAGAACTCTCATATCGGCCATGAACGGGAAGAAAAACTATTTTGCTCCTCCCGCCCTCACAAGACCGCTAGTGGCTCAGTGCGTCACAGCAGTCAGCGTTCTGTTGAATGATGATTGTGTTTTGGAACTGCAACTGTAAATGTGAACCGTTGAGTGGACCTTGATTGTAAACAGACACTGAAATGTCGTAAGGCAAAATACTAGAATCTTTTTTTGAAAATGTTTATTGCTGTGAATTTTGTGGTACAGAGATACACCTGGATACAAGAGTAACAAAATGTTCCTATTCAACATTTTACATTAGTTATGTCTCGTCTTGCGGGTGATATGAAGGGGTTTGTCGTGTTAGGTGTTTATAGGTCGACAGTGAAAACCAGAACAAGGAAAAAACACTGCGATGGGAGGTGGACTTTAGAGGAGAATGTGTTTAGGGCCTTTGTGGATGTATTTTTTATACTGATAGCGTAGATCGGATAAGGAATAGTAACCTATGGAGCTGATGAGGGGGTTTGGATGGTTCAGACATCTGCTGTAAAACCTTTCGTTTAAATGATAGATGAAGTCGCGGATTGAGAGGATGTGTAAATTAGAGTGAATCAATGGGATGGGGGTGCGTCTGGGGTAGTTGCCGACCACTCGAAGGCATTTAGATTGTGACTCCTGTAGACGTCGGTAGTTGTAGAGGGACGTAGTACTCCAAACGAGGGCGGCGGAAATGAGTATGGGGCGGAAATGAGTTTATAAAGAGTGAGTTTATTGGAGAAAGATAGCGTTGAATATCGGGCTACTAAAGGGAAGAGGCGGAGGAGAGCGCTGGAGGCTCGATGAGTGACTGTAATGATATGTCTGGTAAAAAGTAGTTTGGAGTCTAGTATGACACCGAGGTAACGGACTTGGATGCTCCATGAGATGGCTGTGAGTTGAAAGTGGACTGGGGTAGGGACAGGAGGACGGCGTTTGGTGAAAAGTATTGCTTCTGTTTTACGGACGTTGATGCGCAATTTCCATTTGGTGAAATACCGAAGAAGGGTGGTTGAGGCTTGTGTGAGTCGGTTGACGATAGTGTCTGTACGCCAGGACTGGGTTAGGATAGCAGTGCCGTCGGCGTATAGAGCTAGATGAGAGTTGGGAGGATGAGAAATATCTGAAATGTAGAGTGAGAAAAGTGAAGTGGACAACACCGCTCCTTGTGGTAACCCTGCTGGCGTAGTTTTTATGGAGGAAGACTCATCGTTTACGTGGACCGTGAAGTTAGGTTCTGTCAGGAATGCCGTAAGGATCCAAAGCAGATACGTCGGTACTTTGAGGGTAATGAGTTTGTACAAGAGACCAGTTATCCATACAGTATCATAGGCTTTCTCGATATCACGTAGAAGCATGCCTGTATGCTTGTGCAAATTAAAGCCATTCGTGATGTAGTCGGTAATGCGAGCGAGTTGGGCGACTGTGGAATGCTTCCTACGGAAACCGAATTGGAAATGGGGAATTAATTGGTGTTGTTGGACGAAGGAAGTAAGCCGGGCTGCTATTATACGTTCGAATAATTTGCCAAGAGTACTGAGAAGGCTGATTGGTCTATAGGAATTAGGATCGGTATGGGGTTTGTTGGGTTTGGGGATGGGGAGAAGTTTTACTGACTTCCAGTTTGTGGGGAAGTAGCCCAACCGTAGAAGATGATTGAAGAGCTGGGTGAGGTGTTTTAGAGCGTTGCGGGAAAGGTTACGTAACATTGGAGGTGTAATGCCGTCGGTTCCTGGGGCTGATCGAAGTTTTAGGGAAGATATTCGATGTTTAATTTCGTAAATGTTAGTGAGCTGTAGAGATGGGGTGGAAGGCGTAGAGTTTTGAAAGAATCTATCGACGAATCGAGAGACCTGAGCTGAGTGCCGAAGGGAGCTTAAAGTGAGAGTGAGATGATGAGAAAGTTCAAACTGTTGGGCTAAGACTTCGGCCTTGAGCGAGGAAAGGTAGAGTTGGTCTCCTTGGTGAGTGAGGGGGGAATGGAAATCGCAGATTTGAGAAGTATCGTGTGAGTTTCCAGAAATATGTAGACTGGGGGTGAAGGGAGTTTAAAATGGAGGACCATTTGCCGTTTTTGTTATGTGAAAGGTAAGTGGAAATGATCTGCGCAAAAAGGAGGTACAGTTGGTGGGTTAGTGCTGAGCGTGTACGTTGAAATCATCGTCGGTAGTGATTCTTGATTTTCCACAGGAGGAGGAGATATGGGGGGAGGGTAAGTTGGTTACGTCTTAGTGGGTGTACAGGGATAGCTTGAGCCGCAGCCTGAAGGATAGATTGTGAGAAGTTGGTAATGGTTTGTTCGAGTTCGGTTATGGTGGGGAAAGAGGGATTTGGATCAAGAGTAAGGTCTAAGGAGGTTCTGAAGAGGGGCCAGTTTGCGTGCTTGTAGTCGTAAGATGGTTTGGGAGTGCGTGGAGAAGGGTGGAGATGGATTTTAAATACGATAGTTTTGTGATAAGATGTGAGAGTTGGTACAGCTAAGGGTTTGGAGAAGGTGCATTTTTGAGAGAGCGCTATTTCCAGGAAACTTAGGAGGACGTTGTGAGGGAAGTGTGTGGGTTGATTCGAATAGTTGATTGTGATAGCTTTGTTGAGACAATAAGAAAGTAGAGTGTTACCGTTCTTATTCGTGGAAGAGTTGTTCCATATCGCGTGTTTACAGTTGAGGTCGCCGGTGAGGATTACCGCGTCTTGTGATGCGAAGATGGCTTCTAGATCCGACGGAGATAAAGTGGTTGATGGCGGGAGATACGCTGAAGCCAGGACCAGATTGTTGTGGTTTTGAAGCTGAAGGCAGACTGCTGTAGCTTCTAGTCCGGTCATCGGGGGCAGGTCGAACGAGTCGTGGTGTAGAGTGGAGTTGACTAGGACCATTACTCCACCTCCAAAGCAGTTTCTGTCGAGTCAATACACTTTGTATCCTGGTATGGGGAATCGATTTTTGGGATGGAGTTTGGTTTCACTTACGGCTGCGACGTCGATGTTAGTTTGAAGGAAGAGTTGAAGTTCGGCTTTTTTACCCGCGACAGATTTGGCGTTCCATGTTAGTATGCGTAGATTGCGTGTTATGGGGAAGAAGAGAGGCAAGCAAGTACCGTGTCTACTGTCGCTACTATTTTGGTAATCGGGTCGTTCATTGTTTGAAGTTGGAGAGCTGGTGAGCGAAGCAAAGTGCTTAGTTTATAGGAATCGAACAGGGTTAAAATGGACTTGATAGATTCGACGGTAGAACTGAGGGATTGTTGATTTGAAGAGTTCGGAGCTTGGGCAGCGATTTGGGCCCAAGTTTGGGGCGGGCGGTTCTGCGGGGGAGGGGTACGGAGGGATGGAAAGTTGCAGTATGGGAGGAGGGGGGAGGGGGTGGGTTTCCGTTTACGTGCTTGTCGTTGATGCTGACTGGAATTTTGGGCGTAGAGAAGATGTTGTTGGAATTGGGGACATCCCGTGTAGTTTGCTGGGTGTTCACCTTTACAGTTGACGCATTTTGGGGGCGTACTTGTAAGTTTAAGGCTATCTTTCGTAGCGTGGGGTTGGTCACATTTGACACATTGTGAAGGTTTACCGCAGTATTTGGATGAGTGGCCGAATGCTTGGCAATTGTAGCATTGGTTCACAGGGCGAGAATTTCTTAATTTCTCCCATTTGACGATGCAGTGGCAGAGTTTGTGGATTTGTAGAACTTTGCGGATGTCGGACACTGGGGAGAGGGAGATTACAAATATTGGATATTTGGTAAGAACAGTACGGGTGGTTTTGTCTGTTTTGGTTGGTTGTGAAATCCGAATAGCTTGCACGTTATGGGCGGCCAAATCGGAGCGTATGTCGTCTTCGGGGACGTTAGATGGAATACTTTTGAGCACCAGACGAGGTTGTACAGTTTCTGGCGATGGATACGTGTGATATGCTAATTTGGCTGATTGTATTTCTGCTAGAAGTATCTTGTAATCTGTGGGGGATTTAGTGTATAAAAGGAGACGATCTGCTTTTGATTACACATCTACTGGGTTAGTTAGTTGTTCGTTTACCCTTTTGAGTGTTGCTGAATGATTGTTGAGAAGGCTGTAGATCACTATGGAGGGTATTCTCTTCTTGTTAACCGGTGAGTCTGGAAGGGTAATATTTGTCTCCTCTTCGTCTTCGGGTTCGCTGTCTGAAAGGACAGCATACTGATTGGGCGAGAGGAAAGAGGTAGAAGCTCCATCAGGGGCAGCTGATGGGCCCCGTTTCCGTTTTGGTCGTTGCACTGGCTGAAAATCTTGTGGAGTGATCCGAGAATCAGTCATAGTCGTCGATATGGAGGGTGGCCGTCTGTTGAATAGCGGTACGGGAGCTCTGGTCTGTGGTACAGAACCGAGTCCGAACATTATCCGACGGTAGAAGACAATAAAAACAAGTTTCACTATGCGACCGCACTGTACACTAGACACGTCTAGTCAGGTTGACTGCACTAGTGGAACTCCTTGAATCTTTACAAATAGAGAAGAACCCTGAGGTTTATTCACAATTTTCACGCATGGGGAGTTCCTACTGGTATATATTGGCAGCACAGTGCTGGACTTTTGCGTTTCTTTTTGCCTTTCCACACAGTCAAATATGATAAAATATGTATTTCTCTCCCTAATCTCTTATTTATACGTGATTAACCTTTTGACGCCTAATGTCAACTATAGTGGTCGTACCGCACCGCTAACCTCTAAATTTGCATTTTATATATTTATTCAACAAATATATGTACTGAATAATTTAAACACGGTATATACTCTCCGTTTTTTCTCTTCAAAATGCAGTTTGTTTCATAATTCTAGCGTATTTGGTTCCTGTATTATTCACATTTTATATACAGGGTGTGCTAAAATTAAAGAAATAAATCCTGCGCCAAAAGGTTAAACGCTTAATTTTGCAATAAAGCATACAATAAATAAGTTATATTACATAAAACTGCGTTCTATTTGTGTGGACCCACTGTAAACACAGCAATGGTATATGCCATATAGGATTGTGGACAGCTTTCGAAGGGGCTACTCCTGATTATGGACAGAGGAACTGTCCGAAACATGTAGATTTTCTTTCAAAATAAATTTTTGAATTTAGCGAATCTAGTTTTGTTTTATTATAAGGATGTGACACGATGCACGGTCAGTTTATTCCAGTGTAATAACCCAGTTCAAATATATCTTTTTGTTTTCTCCGGAATATTAGCCTGGTTAAGTAAAGTAAAGTAAAGTAAAGTAACCCCTTTACAGGCCCGGTGTGGTCCAAAGGGTGGGTAGAGGTAAAGCACTACTCTTCCATAACCCCGGCACTGGACGGAAGTGAGTGGTCAGCAGCACGCCCCGGCCGCACTTGCCCCCGGGAAAAACCTGGTACCCATTGTACAGGAGGCTGGGTGGGCCCCATGGCCGGTCTGGACAGGTGAAAAATCTCCCCCCCCCCCATGGGGATTCGATCCCCGGACCGTCCAGTCCCTAGTCAGTCGCTATACCGACTGAACTACTCGGCCCACAAATTAGCCTGATACTTGCCAATAAAATCCCGGTTACCGGTTGGAGTGTTTTCCGCCGTGGCTGCAGTACCAGGCGAGATCTGAACTGGCGTGATAATAAATATATTAACCAACATTTATTTTATTTTCATTTGCTTGAATTCCGTCGAACGTTTATGAAATTGAGAAGCGATCCGACAGTCCACACCGTCTGGGAACAGACCGACGCGATTTGCTTTAGATTCTGATAGTAACGCAGATCGAAATGCTTGCTGATGTTCTTCACAGTCTGTCAGCTGGTCAAGAAATTGCACGCCTTTCGTGGGACCGGAACAATCAGTGTCCTGTTTACAGCAGAACACCGCGGGGCACATGAACCGTCATTATACGTTCACAGATTCACAGCATCGCGGTATTTCTTCCACCCTGTTACTGTTATTGACGTCATCTATATTATTCTCATCACCATCAGGTCATCAAAATAAGTAAGCAAACATATGATTTGAACTGACTGCATGGGGCAGAGTCCTTCTGGAGCATAGCTTCTCCAGGAGTGCCGAAAAATCCCTTCCATTTTTAGAACTCAAATGTGCACTATTGTGTCCATGACAACCTGTTACCCGCCCCTAGCCGGATCCACATCAATCCTATCCACCACCTCCAATCCCATCTTTTAAAGTACTTTAATATTATCATCCCAACTACAACTGTGTCTTCCCAGTTGTCTCTTTCACTACGGTTTCCCCACTAAAACCCAGTGTGCATTTCCCTTCTAACCCACACATCCCACATTCCCTGCACATCCCATTCTTCGTGATTTGATCATCTGAACGACTGGTCAGTACAAATCAAGCAGCAACACATTATACAATTCCTCCTATATACAGACAAACAACAACTACCCTAACGTGCCACCCAGTTTGTGGACGACCGAATGAATACGTTCATATTGCTTGTTGAAGAAGGTCCCACTCGTTACTTATTACCATCCAAATCCACTGCGGTCTGATATAGATCTACTGCCGGTCTGGACGACAAAGGAAAATCCTGTCCCCACCGTAATTCGATCTAAGGACTGTCGAAACCGTACCGAGTCATTTTATCGACTACGCTACCCTGAACAACGAACACTGTGTAATGAGGATTTAAATGTAAAATTTGACTGGAACTGAAGATCGGACGTGGCATTTTAACTAATATGGGCATAAATGTATTTCATAGATATGCCTGTTGAAGTTATTGGATTCATATTGCACTTTGAAGTGACGAGAATATTATTTATAGTTTATTACTATAATTTGTACAGTAAAAGAGAGTAGATGGACCAAACTGTAAGAGAAATGGGACAAGCCCTTAATATTTCGTCACTTTCCAAAAATTTAGTTTAATAAATGTATCCATTACTATTTACCAATGAGAACGCCTCGGAAGTCTTGTAGCTTCGCCGCTGCTGTAGGAGCCCAATATCTTGCACAATCCAGACTGTCGCTGCAAATGGGTGGTTGTCGTGCCGGGCTGCCCCCACCATAATTGAAATTTAAACTAACACACATTTTTTACACAGAATGATATGAATAATGTGTACATAATGGGCAGGGATAGCTCAGTTGGTATAGTGACTGGCTACGGGCTGGACGGTCCGGGATCGAATCCCGGTGGGGGTGAGATTTTCCGCACCCGTCCAGATAAGCGTTGGGGCCCAACCAGCCTCCTCTACAATGGGTCCCGGTTCTTTCCCGGGGTAAAGCGTCCGATGCGTTGCTTTGTCCACCCACCCCATAAAACACCGAGGTTAAAGAAAGACTACAGCTATACCTCTACTCGACCTCTGGACCTTCGTGGTCTGTTATAACGTGAACTTCTTTACACATTACATATATATAATGATATACCCTTCATCCAAAATCGGCCACTGAAATCGACTGGTGACTAGTAGTTTGGAATTTTGAAAAATGAAATACACAGCTTAGGAAGGTTGATTTGAACTTAAAAAAACAGAAGATTAGACCTTGTGATTTGCGCTCTGTGTCTGTGTTTATATGTATAGGAATCTGGTTGCAAAGAATGGTACGTCACCATCAAGTTTATGGTATGATTTTTTAAAAAACACAGTTTTAAAATCAAACACAAATTATATGTAGTGTCAGGGACATACCCCCACCAATTCCCAATAAAAATTTGTGGTTCACACTAATGCATGGAGGGTTTATTGTGACTTATTGTACAGCGTATCCGCTCACAAAGCAGCAGAGGGTGACGCCATGTCTGGTGCAATTTGATGCACACAAACAGACAATGACGAATGCAACCCCCTGTTTTCCACCCACCCTTTTCTGACTGTCCAACTGCCCCTTCCGCCGCTACCGTTTCATGGCCTACAGTGACACTGTGACATGTGTCTTCCAATTGTGTGATTGGTCAGACAACGGAAGAGGATCTTCTGTCATTACAGGGGCTCACTCAAAGTTGGGTGCTGCCGCATATAAAATCTGAATGCACAGATGTAGACATGATGAAATGAAGCGTTCTACATGATTTGTTTGTAAGCATATTTCTGGATTTCTGTTGTTTATGTTGTTTTGTCGTCCATTTATATTTAACTTTTGGTGCCGGAATTTTTTTTTTAATTTTAACACACCCTGTATATAAAATGTGAATATTACATGAACCAAATATGTTAGAATTATGAAACAAACTGCATTTTGAAGAGAAAAAATGGAGAATATACAACATGTTTAAAATATTCAGTACCTATATTTGTTGAATAAATATATAAAAATTAACTTTAGAGATTAGCGGTGCGGTAGGACCACTATAGATGACATTAGGTGTCAAAAGGTTAACAACGGTGCAGTGGTGGTTTCTAAACCTGTAACCACTAATAGAAATTAGTTTTTGTTTTTAATTTCAGAGGCATTACATTTGAAGTTCTTGTAACAATGCAAATATTTTGTGTATTGTGTGTGTGCGTGCGTGGGTGCGCGCGTGTGTGTGTGTTTGCGTGCATTTGTGTGTGTGTGCGTTCGTGAGTGCGTGTGCGTGCGTACCCGCGTGCATGTGTGCGTGTGTGCGCGCGCGCGCGTGTGTGGTGTGTGTGTGGTGTGTGTGTGTGTGTGTGTGTGTGGTGTGTGTGTGTGTGTGTGTGGTTTTTGATCATAATATCATTTCAGTACAACTTAAAATTCCTCACACATTGTGTTCACCAATAAATTTAAGAACCCCCTGTATGATGTAACAACTGTTGCTATCAGAATTCCTTATGTTTGATGGTAAATGTAGTTATATTTGTTTCAGAAATGTGTTGACAGTTTCATACAACTTTGACAGTTGTGTTGCCTGTAAATCCAACTACATATGTAGAACTCCCAATATTTTGCATTTCAGAATGACCTAGAGGTAATAGCTTTGTTATACCTCGTATCTCTTTTCTTCGTTGTTTCAATTGGGGAAGTAAAAAAAAACTGTAACACAGCAGCGGTGCAAAGCACTGCAGCATTAAATGCTGTGTTGGTAATGAAAATAATGTGGCACTTGTCTTTCAGTTTTCCCAGCAGGAACCATCCACACTATTGTCAATTATACTTTGAAGTATTTACTTCAGGTTTTCACTGTAGTGTAGAAACACGACGTGGTCTGGGTTAGAGTGACATGTGGTCTGGGGAGCGGTGTTTAGGGGAATATACCTGCTTGCGTCTTCAGGAGGCTGTCCGGAGATAGAGGTAGTCTGTTTATTGGGGACAGTATCCATAACAAATATTTTGGTGTCTTTGTAGAAGAACACATTTTCAATGCTTTTTGGATTGAAATGGTGTCATGAAATGGAGGGGGTGTGATTTGGTATGGAATAGTACTTTTGGAAGTAAGATATGCCATACCATATTCTATAGACATGAAGATTTGTTTTAGTCTCTAACACAACTCTATTTTTGTATATACTGCCCTTTCTGACGTTATGAATAACATGTAGAGTAATTAAAGTTATACCATTATACATCTGCATTTAGTGTTAGCTGTCTGTTGATATCGTTCTATTTACAACCTATTCTATATATATTAAAACTGTATATATAGCATGTGAATTGTTGTTATGGGATGTCGCATTGTTTATGTAGTGAAATTGGGGAATTGGTTGTAATTGTACAAGCCCAGCACATAAACAATGGAAAATATTGTAATTCCTATACAATAAATTATGAATGTAGACATACTATTGTCTATATATATTTTGAAGTATAAAGGAAATGTCATCTCTCTTCCTCATTTAAAATGATATTCAAATTTTTGAAATTATTGTAATATAAATTTCTGTACTTGTTACAAACTGTGCAGTGTGCAGGGAATTGAAGTTGCGTTAAAGACTGGAAGAAATATTTTTTCTGTAAAATTACAGGAACAGAAATCGATTGTGATATCGAGTTTAATACGATAGTATTCGGGCGTACCGGTAGAGGCGCTACTTTTCAATGTCCCCAATGACTCGTATCAGTGGAAGGCAACATAAGTAGACTCGTTGCCACGTATTATCATTGACTTACAAATCGTAACTCTGATCCGTGATTTTAGCTGCAGTGTGCCGTGAAGTTTACGATCGCCATTCCTGCCGGCAGATGGCAGTGAGCAATAAAATCAGAATTAAATCATTTAGAGTATCATCATCATCATCATGTTCCTGAAGGATTAGGTGTGTTTCCAGTTCCTTGACCCTCAAGATGAAGTTAGTCCCTCCATCTCTTCCTCAGTCGTCCTATGTTCCTTCGTCCTTTTGGTTTATATTGTAGTGCTTGTTTTGGTAGTCTGTCTGTGTCCATCCTCTGTACGTGTTGTAGCCACTTTTTCTGGTACTGTTTTATTTCCTTTACTGTGTTCTGTACTCCCGTTTTTTGCCTA
>Ga0131853_10016591_pt1 | contig 13427 bp, 6 predicted proteins | sample TergutLab28metaG_FD_92764 | JGI IMG/M metagenome (GOLD analysis project Ga0131853, IMG submission 92764) | Labiotermes labralis P1 segment gut microbial communities from Petit-Saut dam, French Guiana - Lab288 P1 (version 2) (version 2) | ecosystem: Host-associated > Arthropoda: Insects >...
CCAGAATATTGACCTTTCCTTCTGGGACACTCTGTATAAGCGTAATTATAATTATACTGCTGACAATTAAATGTGAAGGTCAATGCAAAGAAAAATATTTAGTTTTGCTGGAAAACTTGGTAAGTATATGAGAGACTTATGTTGAAACAAACTGACATAAGGCAAAGTAAATATTACCTTCTGAGTTCTGATTGGGGAAAAAGATTAGGAATTATTTTCCGAACAACCCTTAGGCAGTAAAGGAAGTCGTGCAACATAATCTGCCTCGTCAGAAAGCCTGCATACTCTAGAACCGACTACTGACACCAAGTCTTCCGAGCGACTGAAATAATGCTTGCATACATAACACTCTGGAGGGCATTTCCCTCTTTTAGATCTGCAGTTCGTGGGTCGGGTAGCTCAGTCGGTATAGCGACTGAGCTACGGCCTGGAGGGTCCGGGATCGAATACCGGTGGGGACGAGATTTTCCGCCCGTCCAGATCGGCCCTGGGGCCCATTCAGCCTCCTGTAAAATGGGTACCGGGTCTTTCCCGGGGGTAAATTGTGGCCGGGGCGTGCTGCTGACCACTCACCCCCTTCTAGTGCCGCGGTGGAAGCGTAGAGCTATACCTCTACCCACCCTCTGGGCCACACCGGGCTTGTAACGGGAAAAATTTTCCTTTACCTTTAGATCTGCAGTTAACGGTGGTAACTATGAAGACTGCGGTTATTTTACGATGTGACTTCCATCCAGGTGTATTCTGGCAGCTACGTACCAGCATTTCGGAAGCATCTCTTACATATGTATTCAGGGCAGATATACTCCGCAGATGGGAATTATAGTGTCTCAAAAATAGTTGTTCGTATTTACCAAACCACATGACGTCACAATCCAATGACTATAATCTTTAGCCTATTGTGATCGCAGATCTACATGCAGTAATTTCTTCTCGTTGCCAGGGTATGGTTCGACTGGACCCAGCTTTGTCGGTAGCACTGGTTTCGGCGGACATTCCCCTCATATCAACCCAAGTTACGGAGGTCCCATTGCCCTTAACGGCCCCTACGGAGCCGCCTTCAAGTCATCAGCGAGGGGTTCCTCAGGAAGGCATGGTGCATCTACAGCTAAGAGTTCCTCAGCTTGTGAGTATCAGAGATTCCTTCCATGCTAAACAGCAGAGGTAATCAGCAGTACCTACCTAACAAAAATTATGAACTCCCACATACCCTGATGAAACAGACTGACAAATATTCGACCGAATTCCAGGGTATTCAACAAAATTATATCAACTCCAGCGGTTCAGTAGCGAACAGTAGAGAGATAAATGTTTGCGGTTAATTTTAAAGGATTTGGAAAAAGCGATCGTCACCTATTTCAAGGTACCATCCCAGATTTGAGTATTGTTTGACCTCCATCTTCATCATGAAATAATGTGAAATGCCAACTTGATGCAACAAGATAATTTATTGATGTATCCTTAGCTCGACATGTTTCGGGCGTACACGGCCATCATCAGAAGCATTAGATATTAATATAATATTATATAATGTACGTCAGCACAACTACCTTATTACACAAGGTAATTACATAGAATACACGTTTCGACTATTGATCAGTCGTCTTCAGACCTATTTTGTCAATTGAGTCACAAGATGCTATGCACACATAGGGATCCCATCGTGTTTACATACATGGAAATACATATGTATGTAAACACGATGGGATCCCTATGTGTGCATAGCATTATGTGACTCAATTGATAAAATAGGCCTGAAAATGACTGTTCAATAGTCGAAACATGTAGCCTATGTAATTACCTTGTGTAATAAAGTAGTTGTGCTGACGTACACTGTTTAATATTGTATTACGTTTATGTGTACATCGTGATGCCTCTGTTCAAATTAGATATTAAGATGCAGCACATGGTTTTCTGCACCGAGTTTTTGGATGGGTGGTGGTCTTGAGAGCCGCTGCGTAGGTCGTGTGTACGGTGCGGATGGTGCACGGCACAATGTGCACCGTACACACGACCTACGCAGCGGCTCTCAAGACCACCACCCATCCAAAAACTCGGTGCAGAAAACCATATGCTGTAACTTAATATCTAATGCCCCTGATGATGGGCGTATGCGCCCGAAACATGTCGAGCTAAGAATACATCAATAAAGTTACCCTCTTGCATCAAGTTGGCGTATCACATTACACCATCCCAGAATTCGCACGAAAAGAATGAAGACAGTCACACATTTTTAGTTGGGAATATTCTATTTCGGGGCGAGATCTAGTATGATACCTTCTAAAGACAAGGCACAATCATTTCGATGTGCAGAATTACTTTCCTTCAATCACATATGGGCACTTTCTATTGTAAACATCTGCTCCTCTGAAACCCGCTCTGAATGTAATGAATGTTGCAAGGTCACGCAGTTACAGATTCCCACTTACTTTCATTTATCTTTCACTTTCATGACATCTAAAGGTCACTATAACTTGTTTTTGTTTCGAAATCTAGTATTGATGTCATTAAAATTTAAAGAAAGTTCTAGCCTGTGAACCAATTTCAAGAAAGTGGCAGTTTCAATTCTCATACAGAACACTATGATTTGTACTGTTCTAGAAATATTATTGCAGTTGATTAGCCCTTTAGAGCGCAATGGGTATTTACACTATATACCGCGTACGTTCGCGAACAAATTTCATCTTTGAGCTTCGTAAAATTCTTGCAACAAGCAGCGATTATTTTCCTACACATCATTAACAGACCAATATTTGTAACGAAGGCCCAGTGTCTTCTGTGAGTTATACACTGATTTTTATACAAATTATTTGGGTCAATTTCCAGTTTCATTACACCCATCTTCGACTACTAACGTCTGAAGATGGAGGCACTACGCGTCCCTTAAATGTCGGTAAATATTTTTTGAGCTGAGTCATCCCCGTTGTGCTAGTATAATTAACTAAATGGAATTATGTATAAGCACATATGTTCATAACACAACTATATTGTTACATAAAGTAGAACATAGATTATACAACTATATGTTTTGGCCCTGGGTATTGGCCATCTTCAGGTTGTTTACAACTTACGGATCAGCTATACAATATGCATAGGGTATACTCTGGGAGTGGGGAAGACGAGGTCACGCCTTCCAATATTTTAAGACTATATCTCGCTCTCCCCTCCCAAGAGTAAACCCTACGCATATTGTATAGCTGATCGATAAGTTGTGAACAACCTGAAGATGGCTAATACCCAGGGCCGAAACATGTAGTTATATAACCTATGTACTACTTTATGTAACAATATAGTTGTGTTCTTAACATATGTGCTTATACATAATTTCCATTTAGTCAGTGAATATTTACCAGCGGTCGTAACAAACTTGGATTTTGATAAAAACCGCTATAAGAATGTCAGTTCTGGTATAGCTAAAAAGCCCTCTAAAAATAGACCCACACAATCTACTACTTAACTCCACAGTAGTAAGAAGGCTGAGTAATTTGTAAATTCTGTCTTGAAAGGAAACTAAGGCCAAAACATGTTGACTTATCAGTAGTCACTGTGCACTTCAACCTATCTCTTTGTAAAAAGTGTATTTAAATACTAATATTACCGCTCAGTAAGTCAAACGACTTCTGAGAAGGAAATGTTATGATACTGTACAACGAAGACAACGATATCAGTAAGGTTATCTTGACTCCAAAAACACACTGTCTTACGTAATAAACTGTGGCGGACTTATAATATAGCTAGCATGTTACATTCTGCATCACGCGACTCGAAGCGGCCATGACATTTCCCGAGAAAATTGCTGTTAAAAAAATGTATTTTCGGTCTAGTGAATAAGGCGCAAGCATAATTCCCTGATGCCAAGTGGGAACATGGCTGATAATGGCGACTTACATGCTTAACCCATTACACCAGTGAACTTGTATCTACAAAAAATTATTCTGATATTCTGGCCCAATTAGTGCAACTTCTCCACACACCGACGCGTTTGCTAGAGCCGTACACGAAGGCCTCTTAACCTTTTGACGCCTAACTTCAACTATAGCTGACGTACCGCACCGCTAACCTCCCAAAGTTGCATTTTATATATTTATTCAACAAATATAGGTACCGAATATTTTTAACATGGTATATACTCTCTTCAAAATGCAGTTTGTTTCATAATTCTAACGTATTTGGTTCCTGTATTATTCACACTTTATATACAGGGGGTGCTAAAATTTAAAAAATAATTCCGGCGCCAAAAGGTTAAACACGCTGCTACAAAATGCCTTATTCCAAAAGGGTTGTCTCAACCTTCTTATTTTTATTTGTATTTACTAAACGCAACACACGTACGATAAACTAAGCGACTTCATGGCACAGAATCCTTCAGAACTGAATATTCAAATTCTCCCGGCTTCTATGGATTTAAAAATTCAGTAACGAACACACGCAAGTCCGTAAAGAGAGAGATACTGTAAATTGATACCCAACCTAACTTTACTGTCAACTCTGAATTGGCTGTAGAAACGTAAAAACATGTTCGGATACGAGAATAAAGGTTTCATTCTTTCTTATTTAGTTTAATGACTGTCCTTTAGGCGAAAGTATTATACAGCGTTAGACTGGATGTTGACTGTGAAGGATGAGTGTCTAATGACACGAAACGTAGCGACAGTGTAAAAGTAAAGAGGTAAAGGTAAAGGTAAAGCAGTCCCGTTACAGGCCTGGAGTGGCCCAGAGGGTTCCAGGAAGTTAAGGTTCTTAGATTTCGTGACAGAGGCCCGGCAGGGTGGTAAGGTTGTCAGCCTTACGCACCGGCCGCCTCTACCCCCAGAAAATACTCCAGGTACTCATTTCTGTTAGAGGCTGAGTCGACCCCAGGGCCATAGTGCGATCGGAAGGAATTTATGTCAATGAAAAATCCACTGACACCAGCTGGGATCGAACCAGCAATCTTCCGAATTGTAGCAGAGCACCTTAACCTGCTACCGCGGTCCTCCAGTGTAGAAGTACCGAGGAAAATAAACAGAATTCCCTGCAGAAAATCCATTGGCGGAGAGGAGAATTCAGCTTCCGGGACGGAGGGCGCCAATCACACCGTGACGTGTCAAAATGTGACGAGACTAATTCATTGGCTTGTTCAACAACTGTAACTTCTAACGTTTTAGAAGTGGTGAAATATCATGGGATGAAAACCCCGTGTTCTTTAAGCTACATGTCCTGTATGGAGGCAACATTGCGACTCCCACAATATTCATATAAAAACACTCTAAATGTCGTAGTAATTAAATTGTTTTATGAAGGCGACGCCGAAAATCGTTAGATGTTTCTTTTCTTCGGCTTCAAACGCTGAACGAAGCAGAGCTGCTTAGCGATGGTTCTGGAATGAGTAATGCCAAGATATGGGAGTAGTAATAAGAGTCGAGATATGAAATGTCGCAACAACTACTTACAAGTAGATGACTTCAAAATGGTCTGAGACCGAAACATATAATCAACTACACTAAATCTCACAAAGATTTTCTGAAAAAAAAACAGCTGTGTTAATAGGAATTTTGAATATAGTTTATTCTGAAAAAGAAATTTATATATATCAAATTCGAATATGTGGTACCAGAATTCTTCAAATTTTTTAAGAAGGTAAAAGAAGCAGACGTTTGAGGGATTCTACAGCAGTACCTTTCGTTAGAACGTAAGACAGTTAGGCTAGACATTTGTCACGTAACTCCATCTATTGCATTTTAAAACTGCATGTTACAAAATATTTTGCCCGGAAAATGCAAAAATTAAGAGATTATGCTTAAACGCAGGTGGGATAATAATATTCAAGGGAATCTTATAGAAATAGTTTAGGTTGTGGACCGGGTTCAGGAAATAATAGTAGGCTCTTTGACCACGGTAATAAAATTAAAAGACTATGAATAATTTTAAATACCTGTGCGTCTGTTAGCTCCTGAAGGTTCTTCTCCATAATATTAGTAAGCTGCTCAGAGAATGAAGTGAAGTTTTGAAAAGACACATAAGAGGCGAAATGAAAAATATTATGATGCAATACCCGTGGTTATATACAAATTATACACCTATAGTTCCTTATGAGTTGTGGTTAGGTGTTTCATAACTGAATAAAATACTCGCTTATTCAAGGTTGCCTACACAATCGATGTAATAACAAATATACTTTCGAATCTCTACGAATGGAAGATGTAGATTAGTAAACAGAAGCCCTAATAAAACTGCTTGGAAATATTTAATCAGCACACCAACTAATGCATATCTATAATTTTTTTACATTAAAACATTTAAAATGGCTCCATCATGTTTCGATCCTAAGATCATCTTCAGGGAGTTACATCGTTCCTTGCTAAAGTCACATTTTTTTAAAACACTCACTGATTAATTTCCTTATATTAACAGGATGCTACCACAGCAACCTGTTAATATAAGGAAATTAATCAGTGAGTGTCTTTAAAAATGTGACTTTAGCAAGGAACAGTGTAGCTCCCTGAAGATGATCTTAGGATCGAAACATGTTGGAGAGATTTTAAATGTTTCCATGTGAAATTTTATGTATGTGCATTAGTTGGTGTGCTGATTACAAGATGCTTGGAAATATATTCCTCACTTACGTAGAATTAAGACCACGGGGAGACGTGAAGAGCCAAATGAAGTGTCTGGATAGTAACTGTACTAAACACTGTAAAATATTCTTTTATATTGCAGCGTTGGCCATAAAGCAGCACATAGAAACTGGTGCTTCAGAAGCTAGTGACATCTATGAACGTAACATTTCTATCTTTCCGACCATGCACTGTTGCTTTCTATACGTGCGAGCTATATGCACTGCATATTGTAAACAAAAAGATGGGATACAATTGCTTCATTCGTTGCTACTAATTTTTAACTTGGTAAACGAAATTTTATCTCCAAGGGTGATCGCATTTCGCTTGGTGGATAGCTTGTCTGCCTGTTTATATCACAAATTCCTTGTGTATTCTGTAGTAGTGGAGTTTCTGCCACTGATTTATTTATTTTCCCCTGAGTTACATCACGCGCTCAAATATACATGTAGCCAAAGTAAAAGCCATACTGACCAAGAAAATACAAGCACGTAGCAATACATAATGGTGTTAACAATTTATCGGTCCATGGAAAGGGCGAGAAATTCCGTTAGAATTAAAAATTCATATTTCTTGTAAATATGTATTCAGATAGTAACCGGAATTAAAAATTAATAATCATATAATTCAGGACATATTTATGCCTCTAATTTATGTTTTTACCATGTTGAAGATTTCGAGTCTGAATAACGTACTCGGTAGAGAGGGCAGCTATGCAATAAAATTTTCGTTATTCGAATTCCGACAGGCGCAAAAGATTTTATAATTTCCACTATCGTCCAGACTGGTTCTAGCGTCGAGATTAAGCATGATTGGAGATACACCTGTACTCTCCCTATACTTCTTCATCGCACGTTAAGGGGACAATTTCACTGTGTTTTTACTACACTAAAACTCTAGCATATGTATGTGAAAGTTTTGATTTTGTTATATTAATCCTGCATAGCGATCCAATACAAAAAAAGATTGAAAAGGATGTAGTCCATACTGTAGTACATTAAATCCTCAGTGACGTTCGTCGCCGGTCATTAAGCCAACTTTCGCCCTACGAATACTGTGTGATTAGCGGTTTACGGCCTTAAGCAGTGTGAGTTTATTGTGGGCCAATGTAAGGGAAATCTAAATTAAGTGGTAACGTTTACTGAAAAAAAAAGTCAATTAAAAATCTCTTAAAACCGTCTACGCGCTGATACTAGGCCACATAGAGATAGACGGACGGACAGACGGCTGGACACATATGACCCGATTACGACGCGTTATTTTTCACTTTGTAAAAGAAGCATGAAAACTTCCCACTATCTCCTGTGTGCAATTTTTAAAAGATCGGCAGAGTCCTTACAAAAATCCGTATGAATTTATTTCAGCACCAAATTCTGCATTCCTATATTGATTAGTTATCAGTAAAAATTTGAATGCTGAATATTGATATCGCGCGACAGCCATGCCATTCTACAATACATGCTGCAAATACTGACCAGAACGAACGTAATTCTAGCAGCACAAGGGCTGGACGACCGTGAAATTGTGGTTAGATTAACTGCAGATGAGAGCAATTACTTCCCTCTCCAAGCCATCCACACCAGCTCTAGGGTCCAACCAGCCCCTACCCAAAAGGTACCGGCAGCCTCTACTCAATAGGTACCGGCAATCTCTACTCAATAGGTACCGGCAGCCCCTACTCAATAGGTACCGGCAGACCCTACTTAATAAGTGCCGGCAGCCTCTACTCAATAGGTACCGCCAACCCCTACTCAATATGTACTGGCAGGGCAGCCTCTACTCAATAGGTACCGACAGCCTCTACTCAATATGTACCGGCAGCCCCTACTCAATAGGTACCGGCAGCCCTACTCAATAGGTACCGGCAGCCTCTACTAAATAGGTACCGCCAACCTCTACTCAATAGGTACTGGCAGGGCAGCCTCTTCTCAATAGGTACCGGCAACCCTACTCAATAGGTACCGGCAGCCCTACTCAATAGGTACCGGCAGCCCTACTCAGTAGGTACCGGCAGTCTCTAATCAGTAGGTACCGGCAGCCCCTACATAATAGGTACCGGCAGCCTCTACTTAATAGGTACCGCCAACCTCTACTCAATAGGTACTGGCAGGGCAGCCTCTTCTCAATAGGTACCGGCAGCCTCTTCTCAATAGGTACCGCCAACCTCTACTCAATAGGTACTGGCAGAGCAGCCTCTTCTCAATAGGTACCGGCAGCCTCTTCTCAATAGGTACCGGCAACCTCTTCTCAATAGGTACCGGCAACCTCTTCTCAATAGGTACCGCCAACCTCTACTCAATAGGTACTGGCAGGGCAATCTCTTCTCAATAGGTACCGGCAACCTCTTCTCAATAGGTACCGGCAACCTCTACTCAATAGGTACCGGCAACCCTACTCAATAGGTACCGGCAACCCCTGCCCCGTGAGTAAAGTGGCTACGACGTGAAGCTGACCATACACCTCTACCTAATTCTGAGGTCAAGAATGAGTGGAACTATATCTCCACCCCTACGCCTCATAAAGCGCACACAGACATTACACTAAGTGGCGTTATTACATTTCGCTTCAACGGACTGCATGTACTCTACCTTATGTATTTTTAATGGCTGAGAAGTGGGTCGGCGACCGCTCGCTTGCAGGGATTTTGGGTTCTAATCCTGTCGGGGGCGTGAATGTTTGTGTCTTGTGATTGTTGTATGTTGTCAGGTAGAGGTCTCTGCGACGAGCTGATCACTCGTCCAGAGGAGTCCTACTGACCGTGGCCCGTCGTTGTGTGTCATCTAGAAACCTCAAGAATAAGGAGGCCATGGCCCGCGTGGGCCGCAGGATCACAGGAAAGACGAGAGAAGTACAAAGTGAAAAAGTGGGCTGTCTTCAGAAACACCATAGTCATGCTATGTACAATTTAAATACATGATTTGGTCGAAGAGTTATTCATAGACAAACGCGCATACACACATACATAGGAACAAGAAATCGTTCGTAATATATCCTTGTCTTTTCTTTACAGAAAGTAGGCTAACTCCTTTATATAGACCTTACACAACCTGCACAGGCCAAAACTGCAATATTCTGGACTATTTACGCAACGTATAATGGTAATTCCTTTTTTTGGATTCTTGACCCTTGAAGATGGGACTGATAGGTTGTCCCGAAACGTCGGTAAGGAATTACCAACACACGTTGCGTTAATAGCCCAGAAGAGCATAGTGCCCAGCCGCTTCGCAGCCGAAGTCTGAAGTCACTGCACAGACCAATCGAAAACTGTGTGATAAGGTTTTTGAGACATAACGCCTTGTAGATGGTTAACTATTCGTTTCGGAGTTACGCGCTGCTTCTATTTTCAAGGCACTGTAAATAACCATTAGAGATGCAGACAACACGTTCATACGATACGTCGGCATTTAACTACCAGACTTAACAGCCTCACATACCAGACAGTTCATCATTGCGTCCATTCTTACAGTGCCCCACGGAACGCAAGCCGGTCTCCTCGTGATCAAGCCAATCCCACCCTCAGCGTCAAGTACCGGAGGGCGGTCCTCGTCCTACGGCTCTTCCAGCCTGCACGATTTCTTCGGAGCTCCTTCCCGTTCCTTCGCAACGTTTGTGACGGCGCCGGCGTCCTACGAACCTTCAGCTGCCAACCGGCGCTCCGACTACAGTTCCTACAGCGAGCCGCAGAACGACTACAGCCTCCTGCCATCCATGTTTTCGTCATACCATCTGTAGCAGGTGAACGTCACGATTAACATAAATTCATGGTGCAGCGTCCTTCTTGAGAAGCTAAAAGTTCCTCAGCTAGTCAAGAAATTTTGTCCCATTTTATGCATCCTGGATGTTCATTGTCCGTGTTCTAAGCCAGATACATTCAGGCCAAAGCCTCTTACCCTGTTCCAATAAACCAATTTTTACTTAGACGAAACCTAACCCAATCTAACCGAAACCAATACAGCAACCCGTGGTATTTACCATGTCATACGGCCATTAATAGGTGTCAGAATGTTACCACTCCACCAGTGTACTCTAGCACCTCTTTTGATTCATCCTGTCATTCGACCGTTGTAGTAGGGAAAGTGTATTTAAAAGCAGCCAAGAAATAAATAAATATGTCTGCATGAGTCAGCACATTATGTTTCAAGGTTCGATAACCGCCCTGCTATGTTGAGTAACAGAACAGTGCAGCATGTAAACAGGTAATCGGCTATTCACGTTCAGCGCGTTACTTATATTGTTGTCTGACCGAGTACCGAAGCCGGATGGTGGAGGAGAGTGGGGACCAGCAGCAACACGGTACAGCACACACCTCTGATACGTAGAGGGAGAAGCGACTATCCGTCTTTCGTAGTCCACCCAGATATAACTCAAGGTTATGATGCCAATCACATGACGAATTTAACACAAATTACCTTATGTACCGAGTGAAACGCCGATAAAATTTCGTTCCGATGTGGGTCACCAGTCTATCCTGACTTTCGCCAAGACAAGTTCAGACAGCGGCGTCTTGTCTTTATCTGCAGCTGTTTTGTATGACGCGTAGAAAGGCCGCTGCACTGAGTGAAACTGCAGAGTGTTTACAGAAGCTGTCAGTAAATCAGACTACTTAGCGTCGAATGACTGGATGACACAGAACAATGAAGTGGAAATGATTTTAGAAGGAAGCAGACGTGGCCCAGTTGGAGAACGCTTTCCTGTCATTCGTTTGGATGACTCAAGCAAATTACTGACAAGACAGGCAACGTACAGGGAATGGGCAAAATAATGGAAACGCTTGACAATATAGGAATAAAACTGTTTGTGTTGGCTGCACTGAAAGAATATTAGTTGTATCTTTCGTTGTTCCTTTGTCTCTTTACACTGTGTAGTGCCAGTTTCGATGCATTACTCAAAGTTTTTAAGTAACAGTTCGTATGACAGTACTTCAAACTTGGAGACTTCGTCAGGTTTTCAGAGAGGACAGATTGTTGGTGTGCGTTTAGCTGGAACATCTCTAACCAAAACGGCCACTTTGTTAGGTGTATCCAGAGCAGCAGGATCCAAGGTTGTAAGGGCACACATACACATAATGGAAAGACATCATCAGCTAAGAATTGTGGTCGAAAACCAAAATTAAGTGAAAGGGATCGTCGTGCCTTTAGGAAGATTGTGTTCCCCCCCCCCAAAAAAAAAATCACAAAACTACTGCGGTAAAGGTGATAGCAGAACTCAGTATTCATCTTGAAGACCCTGTTTCCACAAGAACGGTCCGGCGAGAGCATTAAATATCCAGCATCCACGGTAGAGCTGCAATTGCTAAACCTCTGAATAATGAAAAGGCTAAAAGGCTTAAGAAGATGGTTTGATGATCACAAAACCTGGAGGTCTGACGATTGGAATTCCGTAATACGGTCAGATGAGTCGTCCTTCACGTTATTTCCAACATCAGGCCGGGTTTATGTTTGGATAACGCCCAAGGAAGCCTATAATCCTGAATGTCTGGTTCCATCTGTGAAACATGGAGGTGGATCTGTGATGATTTGAGCAGCAATATCTTGATACTCTGCTGGTCCTATAATTACTCTGAGTGCTCGAAATATTGCCAGTGACTACATGGACATTTTAGGTAACCAGGTGCTTCTTATGGTCCAGATGTTGTTTGAATTCAGTGATGCAGTTTTCCAGTATGACAAATCGCCCATACACACAGCCAGAAGTGTTCAGTCTTGGTTTGAGGAGCATGAAGATGCATGTCAACACCTTCCTTGGCCAGCACAATCGCCAGACTTGAATATCATCATATCACTGTGGTCGGCTTGAGAGAGTGGAGTGAGAAGTGTATTTCCTCCTCCATGATCTCTCAAACAGCCAGATGTGCTTCACGAAGAGTGGTGCAATATTCCACTAGAGACTATCCAGAACTTATATGGTCCTGCATTTTATGTTTTACTGACCGTGCATGCTGGTATGACTCTGGGTAAATGACCAACTTGATGCACAATTACGTTGTATAAAACTATTTATGATTGTAATCCTCTACATGTTTCGAGCATCACTGTGCTCATCATCAGAAGGTAGAATTGTATTAATACAGCATCTGGTATAGTATTCTCTGTAAGTGACCGTCCGGTGGGCAGGTTCAGAACCTGCACGCCGGACAGTCACATACTGAGAGTACTATACCAGATGCTGTATTAAAACAATTCGACCTCCTGATGATGAATACAGTGATGCTCGAAACATGTAGAGGATTACAATAATAAATCGTTTTATACAACGTAATTATGCATCAGGTTGGTCATTTACCCAGAGTCACATGAGCCTATTCCAAGAAGGGTACAAGCTGTATTACAGGCAAATGGTGGCCTAGCTCCATATTGAAAGACAACTGTTCCCAGCATTCTGTCCGTCCTCTGTACGTGTAACAAAAAATTTTGGCGGTTTCGCGCAACCATTGTTGTAGCGGAAACACAACAATGCATTATGCATGTTGTTGAGATATATTTCACTGTCAACTATATAAGTATAGTTGAATAAAGAGAGACCAACTTGATGTCACTTGCTTTTCTATTTCATTATTTACTGCTCAACATGTTTCGGATGTTAATACAACCATCCTCAGGAGCTTGCGGCTTATTTATTGAGTTGGGGTGGTGTGCAGGCTTCAGCCTGCACACCACTCCAGCCAAACCACAACGTAACACCAACACACATCGAACCAGAGCAATACAACCCTGAGGATGGATGTATTAACATCCGAAACATGTTGAGCATTAAATAATGAAATAAAAAAGCAAGTGACATCAAGTTGGTCTCTCTTTGTTCAGCTATCAAGACGATGCACGGTCCGGTCCAATA
>Ga0131853_10016592_pt1 | contig 13426 bp, 15 predicted proteins | sample TergutLab28metaG_FD_92764 | JGI IMG/M metagenome (GOLD analysis project Ga0131853, IMG submission 92764) | Labiotermes labralis P1 segment gut microbial communities from Petit-Saut dam, French Guiana - Lab288 P1 (version 2) (version 2) | ecosystem: Host-associated > Arthropoda: Insects >...
CTGCGGACGTGGGCGATGCCGCCGCGAGTGCAGACCCGCGTCGCCCTCGCCGGACCGGCCGTCAACACGGTCGCCGCGGTGGTCCTGCTCACGGTGATCCGGCTGTTCGGGGTCGACGACGCACACCGCGTGTTCTGGTACGGCCTCAGCTTCCTGGCATTCCTGCAGGTGATGGCCACGATTCTGAATCTGCTGCCGGTCCCCGGCCTCGACGGCTACGGGGCGCTGGAACCGCACCTGCAGGCGAGCACGCGCGCATCGCTCGACAAGATCAAGCCCTACGGGCTGCTGTTGCTGATCGCGCTGCTGTTCGTGCCCCAGATCAACAGCGCGTTCTTCGACGCCATCTACTGGGTCTTCGGCCTCTCGGGCGTCCCCGACGTCTACGCGGCGTTCGGGAACTACCTCATGCAGTTCTGGCGCTGACCGTTCGCAGGGAATTCGCAGAGAAAGTGACCGCGCCGGCCCCGACCGGTGCCGTGTCGTGCAGCCGGGGCCGGCCGGTCACATGGCATGACCCAAGCGTCCCCGCCCGAGCCTGAGCAGCAACAACGCGAGCGTGTGCCCCTCCGGCCCCAGGTCGTCGAAACGCGACAGCACCCTCATTTCTCGGGTGTGCACCAAACGGGTGCCGCCGCCGAGCATCCGTACCTCACCGATCAGGCGGGAGAGTTCGGTACGCCGCTGAATCGCCGCGAGGATCTGTGAATCCAGTCGGTCGATCTCGCCGCGGAGCTGCTCGATGTCGACGTCGCTAGGACGGTCGGTCTCATGATCCGTCGACATGCTCGTCACCTGTGCGCTGGTCATGTCATCCACGCTAGGTAGACGCCTCCGCCAGGGTGTAGGTAGTTCACTACCCGATCTCGCGCACCGGGGGCGCGAGCATCGGCCCGCATCGCATCAGACCAGGTCGGTGACCCAGCCGTGCAGTTCGTCCGACCGCAGCGCCGACGAGTGCCGCTTGCGGAGAACCTCGCAGACCGGACCCTGTTCTCCGGCTCCGACGACGCGCCCGTCCACCTCCGTCACCGGTGCCACCCCCGCCGACGTGCCGGTGACGAACACCTCGTCCGCGATGTACAGCTCGGTGAGGTCGACCGTCCGCTCCACCACCGGGATCCCCTCCTCGCCGGCGAGCGTGAGCAGCGTGCGGCGGTTGATGCCGTCGAGGATGTCGCACGACGTGTCGGGGGTGATCAGGGTGCCGCCGCGCACCAGGAAGATGTTCGCGGCACTGAGCTCGCACACGTGCCCGGCGCCGTCGAGGAAGATCGCGTCGTCGTAGCCGGCATCGATCGCGTCCTGCTTGGCCAGCACCGAGTTGACGTACGCACCGTTGACCTTCGCCCGCGACGGGATCGCGAAGTCCGGAATGCGGCGCCACGTGCTGGTCTTCAGCCGCATCCCGTCCTGCGGCACGATCGGGACCGCGTCATAGACGAACATCGACACCGCGGTGCAGCAGCCACGCACCCGGGTGCCGGGGATCGACTCGTCGACGTGGACGGTGGCACGCACGAAGACGTCCGACGTCGGCACGTTGGCCGCGACGAGTTCGGTTGCGGCCGAGACGAACCGCTCGAAACTCCACTCGTCGGCGAAACGATCGATCCCGATGATCTTGCACGACTCGACGAGCCGCCGGTAGTGGTCGACCAGCCGGAACGTCGTGCACCTGCCGTCGTCGACGTGGACGGGGAACACCGTGTACACACTGAGCCCGTAGAGAACGGCGGACGTCGCGACGCCGAGCGTCGCCTCGTGCGCGGGGACGAGTCGGTCGCGGAAGTACACGTGCGGATGCGGATCAGCCATGGCGCGATCGTAGAGAAACGCCTCGGGTGGGGACAGTAATTTTCGACGCCCGACGTCCCGTCGCCGTCATCTCACCCGGTTCAGGTCCGCGATGCCCAGAGCCGCCTCGCGCAGCGCGGTGCGCAACGAACCCGGTTCGAGGATCTCGACCCCGGGCCCGAGCGCGACGAACTGCTCTACCGCCACGTCCTCGGCCTCGAGCATCAGATCGACCGTCACCCAACAATTTTCGTCGGTACCGGTCGGCGTCACCTTGGCCGCCTCCTCCCCCACCACCGAGGGCAGTCGTCGCCACGCGCGCGGCGACAGCCGGACCCGACACCCGAAGCGCAGCAGCGCACGATCGAACTCGGCGGTCGACGCGGCCCACCACGCGGCCAGGTCGAACGACTCCGGACGCCGCGCCGGCTCGTCGAGGATGTGCGCCCCGTCGATCCGCGACACCCGGTACGACAGCGTCCGGTCCCGGTGCCGTGCAACGAGATACCAGACGCCGGCCTTCGCGACCAGGCCGAGCGGATCGAGGGTCCGCGACGTCTCCCGCGCACCCCTGCGGTAGCGGATCCGCAGCCGGCGCCCCTCGAGCACCGCCGTCGCGACCGCCGCCAACTCCCCCGTGTCCGACGGCTTCGCGAACCAGCCCGGAGCATCGATGTGCAGGCGCTCGCGCCACAGCAGTGCGCCCGTCCGCAGCGGAAGCGGCAGCGCGCCCAGCAGTTTCGACTCCGCGCGAGCGGTGACGTCGGCCAGCCCCAGATCGTCGGCGAGCCCCGGGATGCCCAGCAGCATGAGCGCCGACGTCTCCGCGTCGGTCATCCCGCTGAGCTTGGACTGCCAGCCGTCGAGCAGGCGGATGCCGCCGCCCGGCCCGCTCTCGGTCCACACCGGCACTCCCGCGGCCTGCAGCGCGGCGACGTCGCGGTAGACCGTCCGCACCGATACCCCCAACTGGTCGGCGAGGCGTGCCGCGGTGCTGCCGGGGCCGCCCTGCAGGCGCAGCATGAGGTCGAGGAGTCGGCTCGAGCGCATGTCCGGAGCTTACGGAAAATCACTGACACAAGATGTCAGTGATGCGCCCGCACACTGATGCCATGACAACTTGGCAGGAGTTCTCCGAGCAGGCCCCGGCACTGGCCGAGGCCGTCCACGCGCGACTCACCGCGCACAAGCACCACGTCCTGGCGACGCTGCGCGCCGACGGCTCGCCGCGGGTGAGCGGCACGGAGGTCGAGATCTTCCGTGGACTGCTCGTGCTCGGATCGATGCCCGGCGCGCGGAAGGCGCGGGACCTACAACGAGATCCGCGCTACTCGCTGCACTCGAACCCCGGGCACCACACGATGGAGGGCGGCGACGCCAAGATCTCCGGACGCGCCCGCGAGCTGACCGGCGCCGAGAAGCAGGCGATTCTCGATTCCTACCCGCAGAACCCCGGCGACGACGCGCACATCTTCGAACTCGGGGTCGACGAGGTGGTGCTGACCACGGTGTCGGAGGACCGCCTGCACGTCGACCTCTGGCGCCCCGGCGCCTCCGTCACCAGGACCAGCCGGTGAACGCCCCGGACCTGTCCGGCAAGGTCGCCCTCGTCGCCGGCGCGACCCGCGGCGCGGGCCGGGCCATCGCCGTCGAGTTGGCCCGGGCCGGAGCCACCGTCTACGCGACCGGACGCAGCAGCCGAGCCGCCGGGCGGTCGGAGATCGGTCGGTCCGAAACCATCGAGGAGACCGGCGAAATGATTGCTGCGGCCGGCGGCGACGGCGTGGCGCTGCGCGTCGACCACCTCGAACCGGACCAGGTCCGCGCCCTGGTCGACCGGATCGACGCCGAACGCGGCCGACTCGACATCCTGGTCAACGACATCTTCGGCGGCGATCGCTACGCCCAGTTCGGCACCACGTTGTGGGAACACGACCTGGACGGCGGCCTGCGCATGCTGCGGATGGGTATCGACACCCACGCGATCACCAGCCACTTCGCGCTGCCACTGCTGATCCGCCGACCGGGTGGGCTGGTGGTCGAGATGACCGACGGCACCGAGGACTACAACGTCGCCTACCGGCTCCAGGTCGGCTTCTACTACGACCTCGTCAAGGCGGCGGTGCAGCGGATGACCACGGCGCAGGCGTACGAGCTGGCCCCGCACGGCGGCACCGCCGTCGCCGTGACACCCGGCTGGCTGCGGTCGGAGACGATGCTCGAGATCTTCGGCGTCACGGAGGACAACTGGCGCGACGCCCTCGAGCAGGAACCGCATTTCGCGATCTCGGAGTCCCCGACGTTCGTCGGCCGGGCGGTCGCGGCGCTGGCCGCGGCACCGGACGCCGGTGGTTACAGCGGCCAGGTCGTCTCCAGCGGGCAACTCGCGCAGCGGTACGGGTTCACCGACGCGGACGGCTCACGACCGGACTGCTGGCGATACCTCGTCGAGGTCCAGGACCGCGGGCTGCCCGCGAACACCGACGGCTACCGCTGAGCGGCTGGTCTCACCACGTGAGGTCCTCCCGGCACCGCGATCCCTCGGCACCGGACTCGACCTGAACGGTGGCGTGGCTGAGGCCGTGCGCGTCGAGCACGGTCTTGGCCGCGGCCAGCACCTGCTGCGAGTCGGCATCGGTGGTCAGGTGGACCGTCGCGACGTCCATGCCGGTGGTCAGCGTCCACACGTGCAGATCGTGGACGTCCGACACCCCCGGCACCGCACGCAGGTCACCGCGGACGGCGTCGACGTCGACGCTCGCGGGCGAGGCCTGCGTGAGGATCCGCAGCGCCGAGCCGGCCAGCTTGAGCGCGCGGGGCACCACCCACAGCGAGATCAGCACACCGACGACGACGTCGGCGTAGGCCCAGTCGAACAGCACCAGCGCGGCGCCGGCGATCAGGACGCCGACGCTGCCGACGGCGTCGGCGAGCACCTCGAGGTAGGCACCGCGGACCGCGAGCGAGTCCTTCGCGTCGGCCCGCAGCATCAGCATCACGACGACGTTGGCGGCCAGGCCCGCGACCGCGGTGGCCATCAGCGGGATACCGGGGATCTCGGGGGCGTCACCGATCCGGCCGATCGCCTCGTACATCACGAACACCGCGACGCCGAGCAGCAGGACGGCGTTGGCCATCGCGGTCAGCACCTCCGCGCGATGCCAGCCGAAGGTGCGCGCAGCCTCCTTCGATCCCTGCTTCGCGAGCAGCAGCGCGACCAGGCCCATCGACATGCCGACGACGTCGGTGAGCATGTGACCGGCGTCGGCGAGCAGCGCGAGGGATCCGATCGACAGTCCGACGACCACCTCGAGCACGAGGAACGCGACCAGGATGCCGAGCGCGATGAACATGCGGCGGACGCGCGCGTGTGACGGCCCGACGCCGCCGGTGCTCACGGCGTGGCCGTGACTGTGTCCGTGACCTGCTCCCATGATCAACCTCCTCGCGGGTCCGGCCAATCATATGCATACATTCGCATATATGAAAAGGTTCAGGGATCGGGGCGGTACGCGGGCTTGGGCACCGTCGGCGGCAGCGTCGCGATCGCGGAGATCCGCCCGAGGCCCGTGACCTGCAACAGGTCCACGATCAGAGAGCGAATCTGCGCGAACACCACGGTCGCGGAGAGGCCCGCGTTCTCGACCAGTTCGGGCTTCATCCCGGACGACACCGTGCGCAGCACCCGCGCCGCCTCGGCCTGATCCGGCTGCTCCCCCGGCTCGGCCAGGATCATCCGGCGCAGCACGTCCAGGGCGTGCGAGAGCTTCTCGATCTGGTCGACCAGGCGGGCGTCGAGGATCTCGTCGTCGCGCACGAGTGACAGCGACCGTCGTGCCAGCACGCGGATGTTGCGCATCGCGTTGTCGATGGGGTCGGCCGTCGCGGTGAGCCGCTCCAGCCGGGCGCGGCTGCCCCAGTACAGCGGCGAGATCCGGCTGATCTCCTTGCCGCCCGAGAGATTGCTGCGCAGGGAATCGATCGCAGATTGCGTCGCGCGCGCCTTGCGCAGCGCCTTCTCGATCGGCTTGGGGTCGTTCTCGACAAGCCCGTCGGCGACGAGCTGAAGCACCTCACCGGCGGTCGCGAGAATCCCGGCGGCGTCGCGGCGGGCCCGGCGCACAGGATGGGTGGGCACGACCGCGACGACGGCCACACCGACCAGGCCGCCGACCAACGCGTCGACCATCCGCTCGACCCCGGCCACGTCACCCGGCGGCAGGAGCGTCGCCACCAGGACCGCGGACGTGCCGGCCTGCATCGAGAAGATCGGTCCCGACCCGATCAGGACGGCCGCCCCCATCGCCAGCGTGACGACCAGCGTGATCTGCCAGGCGCCGGTGCCGATGACCGAGATGATCAGATCGCCGACACCGATACCGACGGTCACACCGCAAACCAACTCCACCGAGCGGCGCAGGCGCGCCCCGAGGGACAGACCGAGCGAGACCACCGCGGCGATGGGCGCGAAGAACGGGCGGCTGTGTCCGACGACCGTCGTCGCGACGAACCACGCGATCCCCGCCGCCAGACCGCACTGCAGAACCGGCAGCGCCGAGACCTTCAGGCGGCGGACCCCCGCCGCCACCCGGTCCCGGCCCGCTGCCGGACGTGGAACGAAGCGGCTAGCCGAGACCAAGGGCTTCGGCGGCCCGCGGGTCGCTGTCCTCGAGCAGATCCAGGCAACGCGCGTACTCGTCGTTCTCGCCGATCGCCTGCGCGGCCTTGGCGAGCGCCGCGACGCAGCGCAGGAACCCGCGGTTGGGCTCGTGGCTGTACGGGACGGCGCCGAAGCCCTTCCACCCGTTGCGGCGCAGCTGGTCGAGACCGCGGTGGTAGCCGGTGCGGGCGTACGCGTACGCCGTGATGGTCTGCCCCTGCTCGAGCGCCGCCTCCGCCAGGTACGCCCACGCGATCGACGCGGTGGGGTGCTCAGCGGCGACCTTCGCCGGGTCCTCGTGATTGAGCAGCGCCGACTCCGCCTCGTCGTCACCGGGAAGCAGGGTGGGCTGCGGGCCGAGAAGATCACCGAAAGACGTCATGACGTCCAGGTTACGTCCACGGCACCCGGCGTCGTTCACGGGCCGATAGGCTGCCCACGAGTTGATCCCGCTCCGACACCGAGAGGCGTCACGTGCCCGATACCGACGACATCCAGCCCCGGCCCGCGCCCACCGGCGCCGGTCCACAGCGCATCGCACCGACCGCCCCGACCGCCGCGTCGAGTGCCGGACGCGGCCGCAAGCGCGGCTGGGTGATCGCATCGACCGTCGCCGTGGTCGGCGTCCTCGCGGCGCTCGGCGTCGCCGGGTTCGTCATCGCCCGCGGCGGTGCCGAGAACGCGTCCGAGCGGCAGGTCCGCGACGCCGTCGACACGTTCGTGACGGCCCTCGGATCGGGCGACCTGTCGACGCTGCAGTCGTCGACGTGCGGCACGCTCGCCGACTTCTACCGCGACATCCCGGCGGCCGAGTTCGCCGACGTCCACCGTGACGCCGTGACGGGCGGCAATGTCCCGGTCGTCACCAGCATCGACGCAGTCCAGATCAACGGGGACACGGCGATCGCCCAGGTCACGGCGCATACGCAGGCCAACCCGTCGGACGTCTCGCCACGCACCTTCGACCTCACGCGCGTCGACGGCGGCTGGAAGGTGTGCAACCCCGACTAGCCCCTGAAACGCGTTTTGCGCACTCACCGGTGTCCCCCGGGCTGGGGAAACAGCGGCAAGTGCGCAAAACGTGGATGTGGGTGAGGGATTCGCCCTCGGCGGCTCTCGACTAGCCGGCGGAGACCGAGCGGCCCGCGGACTTCAGGTCGTTGCACGCCTCGATGACGCGAGCGGTCATGCCGGCCTCGGCCTTCTTCAGGTAGCTGCGCGGGTCGTAGACCTTCTTGTTGCCGACCTCGCCGTCGACCTTCAGGACGCCGTCGTAGTTCGAGAACATGTGGCCGGCGATGGGACGCGAGAACGCGTACTGGGTGTCGGTGTCGACGTTCATCTTCACGACGCCGTAGCGCAGCGAGTCCTCGATCTCCGACTTCAGCGAGCCCGAACCGCCGTGGAAGACGAAGTCGAACGGCTTGGAGCCATCCGCCAGACCCAGCTTCGCGACGGCCGCTTCCTGGCCCTCACGCAGCACCTCGGGCTTGAGGACGACGTTGCCCGGCTTGTAGACGCCGTGGACGTTGCCGAACGTCGCGGCCAGCAGGTACTTGCCGTTCTCGCCGACACCCAGCGCGTCGACGGTCTTCTCGAAGTCCTCGCGCGACGTGTACAGCTTGTCGTTGATCTCGGCCTCGACGCCGTCCTCTTCACCGCCGACGACGCCGATCTCGACCTCGAGGATGATGTTCGCGGCCTTCGACAGCTTCAGCAGCTCCTGCGCGATCGCGAGGTTCTCGTCGATCGGCACGGCCGAGCCGTCCCACATGTGCGACTGGAACAGCGGGTTCTGGCCGGCGTTCACGCGCTCCTGCGAGATCGCGAGCAGCGGGCGGACGAAGGTGTCCAGCTTGTCCTTGGGGCAGTGGTCGGTGTGCAGCGCGATCGTGACGTCGTACTTGGCGGCGATGACGTGCGCGAACTCCGCGAGCGCGACCGCACCGGTCACCATGTCCTTGACCCCGAGGCCCGAACCGAACTCCGCGCCACCGGTCGAGAACTGGATGATGCCGTCACTGCCGGCGTCCGCGAAGCCCTTGATGGCCGCGTTGATCGTCTCCGACGACGTGCAGTTGATGGCGGGGAAGGCGAAGGAATGCTCCTTGGCCCGACCGAGCATCTCGGCGTAGACCTCGGGAGTTGCGATAGGCACGGCGGCTGTCCTCCATGTGACGGTTCGGGGCGCGACCGACTGTGACGGCGCACCGGTTGTCTATGCAGTATGGCAACCCCGGCGCGTCACCGCCTCCCCTGGTGTCGGCTCGCCGGGCTCCGCCGACTCAGCAACCTCTCAGCGGTCGCCGGTAGTCTGGTGCGCGTGAATGTGCTGGCAGCCTCGGACTCCGTGACCACGAATCTGGCATTGCTGCCGGGATTCCTCGATCCAGTCAATCTTCTGAATTCGTTCGGCACGTGGATGCTGATCGGCCTCCTGGTGGTCGTCTTCATCGAGTCGGGTCTGCTGTTCCCGCTCCTGCCGGGTGATTCGCTGCTTTTCACCGCCGGCCTGATCGCCGCGTCCAAGTCCGCCGAGGTCGAGCCGTTCGCCCCGCTGTGGGTGCTGATGGTGACCATCCCGATCGCCGCGATCCTCGGCGACCAGGTGGGCTACTTCATCGGCGCGAAGGGCGGTGCGGCGCTGTTCCGCTCGAACGACGCCAAGTTCTTCAAGAAGAGCTACATCGACGAATCCAGCGCGTTCTTCGAGAAGCACGGCCCCATCACGATCTTCCTGGCCCGCTTCGTGCCGATCGTGCGTACCTTCGCGCCGCTGGTCGCAGGCGCGTCGAAGATGAAGTACTCGGTCTTCTTCACCTACAACATCATCGGCGGCATCCTCTGGGGCGCCGGCGTGACGCTGCTCGGCTACTTCCTGGGCCAGATCCAGTTCATCGCCGACAACATCGACCTGATCTTCATCCTCATCGTCTTGGTGTCGGTGGTCCCGATCATCATCGAGGTCGCCAAGCGGTACGTCGGATCGCGGAAGGCGGCCGGGACCGAGATCGCCGACGGCGTCGAACCGGTCTCTGCACCCAACGACCCGACCGTGTGACGATGCCCCTCGCGGCCGAGACCTTCGGGCCGCTGCAATCCGCCGGCCCCGCGCTGGTCTGGCTGGTCGTGCTCACCTTCGTCTTCTTCGAGTGCGCGCTGATCGTCGGCCTGTTCCTGCCGGGCGACTCGATGCTCGTCACCGCAGGGATCGTGATGGCCACCCACGATGCGGGCCCGGAGCACACCTGGGCGCTGTCCGCGGGCGCGATGGGTGCCGCCGTCGCGGGCAACCAGGTGGGGTACGCCATCGGGAAGCGCGGCGGCCACCACCTCGTCGCGCGCCGCAACGGCAAATACGTCAACGCCAGGAACCTGCACAAGGTCAACGTCCTGCTCGACCGGCACGGTTTCTGGGCGGTCCTGGTGGCGCGCTGGATTCCGTGGATCCGCACGCTGTGCCCGATGGTCGCCGGTGCCGCGAACATGGACCACCGCCGGTTCACGATCGCCAGCACCATCGGCGCCGTCGTGTGGGCACCCGTCCTGCTACTCGTCGGCTTCTACTGCGGCTCGCTACTCGAACGGGTGCCGTGGCTGATGCCCGTCGTGCTCGGCGTCATGGTCGCGGCCCTCATTGTCGGCACCGTACTGGGCCTGCGGGGCTACCGCCGCGAGATGTCGAAGCCGGCACAGGACGTGCTCGTCGACTGACCGCGTCTCAGCGCCGTTTCGGATAGCCCGCCGCCGAGACCAGGTACGCCGACTCCATCAGCCACCACCCGCTGAGCTGCACCGACAGGTCGCGCTCCGCGATCTCCGACGAGCGCACCGATCCGCCGGAGAGGGTCGCTATCTCACCGCCCAGCCCGGGCAGTTGCGCCGGCAGGCTCCAGTCCTTCCCGAACAGCGGTAGCTCCTCGACCTGGAGCCGGTTCTCCCACGCGGCCTCCGCCGAGCCGAGCACCAACTGCGCCGCGATCCGCCGTGCCCGCACATCCTCGGGGTCGTCACCGGGCAGCATCAACGCGACGAGCGCGAGGTGCCGGGCGAGCAGCCCGTTGAACAATCCGCCGTCGCCGCCACCGCCGCCGCGGATGACGCCGCCCTTCGCGAGCCGATCGTCGACGGCGTCGACCAACCGATGGACCCGGGTGCGGTGCCGCTCGTCGCCCAGGCGGACCGCGAGTTCCGTCTCGAGCGCCAGCACGACCCCCTGGCAGTACGAATAGAAGGTGCGCTCGATGGTCCCGTCCCGCCGGATGCCGTCGAAGATCAGACCCGTCTCCGGGTCGCGGAGCGTCTCGTCGATCCAGTCGGCCATCGCCTGAGCCCGCCACAACCGCCCGGACCGCGCGAGCACCAGACCCGCGGGACCGTTCGCGGGCGCGTTGAAGAAGTCGGAGTGCTTGCGCCATGGGATACCGCCACCGGCCTCCGGCGACCACGCGTCGAACAGTTCCGACTCCAGGAGCGCCAGCGCCTTCCGGTTGCCGATCAGCTGCGTCCGCTGGGCGCGTTCGAGGCCCAGCCCCAGCCACGCCATGTCGTCGTAGTAGCTGTTGGTCCAGCCCGAGATGTTCCGGACGCGGTGGCCGCGAATGAGTTTCACCAGCCTGCGGCGTCGCTTTGCCGTGGGATTTCGTTCGGCGGCGTCCACCATGCAGTTGATGAGATTCGCCTGCCACCAGTAGTGCCAGTTGACGAACACCCGTTCCCGCCGCACCGCGGGCCAGGCGACGACCGCCAGTGCGGTGCCGGGCATCCCCCAGACACGGCGAATGTGCCGAGTGATGACCGCGTTCTCGGCGGCATCCGCTCGGGCAGACCATTCGCGCTGCATGCCTACCGATCTTGCCTGGGTGCGGGGTGTTGCGCTACCAAGAACGGCCGAGATCGGCGTGTTGCCGTATCCAGGTGTGCATCGCGATCCCCGCCGCCACACCCGCATTGATGCTGCGTGTGGACCCGAACTGGGCGATGGACACCGTCATCGACGCGACCGCATGTCCCTGCTCGGTGACGCCCGGCCCCTCCTGCCCGAACAGCAACACGCAGTCGCGGGGCAGGTCCGCGGTCTCGATCGGGACCGAGCCGGGCGTGTTGTCGACCGCGACGATCGTCAGTGCGTTGTCCCGCGCGAACGCCGCGAGCTCACCGAGGTCATCGTGATGCACCAGGTGCTGGTAGCGGTCGGTGACCATGGCGCCGCGGCGGTTCCAGCGCCGACGTCCCACGATGTGCACCGCGGCCGCCGCGAACGCGTTCGCCGTCCGCACCACGGTGCCGATGTTCGAGTCGTGGCCGAAGTTCTCGATCGCGATGTGCAGCGGATGCCGTCGGCTGTCGATGTCGGCGACGATCGCTTCCCGCGTCCAGTAGCGGTAGGCGTCGACGACGTTGCGGCGGTCCCCCTCCGCCAGCAGCTGCGGGTCGTAGCGGGGATCGTCGGGCAGCGGGGTGTCGTGCTCGAGGGCCCACGGGCCGACGCCGTACGGGTGCTCGCCCCATTCGGTGGGGCCGGGGGCGTCGACGACGTCGGCAGTGTCTTCTCCGGCCGGTGTGTGCATCTTCGCGTCGCTCATCGACGCTGAACTCTAGTCCCCCCGTCGACCGCGTCCCCGGTCGCGAGTGAGCACCCGGGTGACGGACCGGGCGAGCCAGGCCGGGGCGACGGCGGACGTCGCGACGAGCGCCTTCGCCTGCAGGCCCACGGGGAAGTGCACCTTCGGGATGCGGCCTCGATGGCCGGTCGCCGCGACGATGGTGTCGGCCACGTCCTGCGCGGTGAGCCGGACACCGAGCGAACGGGTACTGCCCGTCGACATCCCCCGCACCATGCCGGTGCGCACGAACAGCGGCCACATGTCGATCACCCGGATGTCGTACACACCCCATTCGAGGTCGAGCGCCTCGGTGAGGCCACGGACCGCGAACTTGGTGGCACTGTATGTCGCCAGTTCGGGCTGCCCGTAGACCGCCGACGCCGACGCCAGGTTCACGACCTGCGCCCGCGGCGTCTCCTTCAGGTAGGGAAACGCCGCGAGCAGGCCGTTGATCGTGCCGCCCACGTTGATGTCGACCATGCGCTTGTTCGCGGCGGCGGGGATGTCCTCGAACCGCCCCGACGACAGCACCCCGGCGTTGTTGACCAGGACGTCGAGCCGGCCGTCGGAGGCGAACTCCGCCAGCCGCGCATGCCACTCGTCGAGGTCGGTGACGTCGAGTCGGCCCGTCCGCACGCTGCCCCCACGAGCGACGATCTCCCCGCGCAGCGACTCGAGCCCGTCCTCGTCGACGTCGTACGCGCCGACGAGGTAGCCGCGACGCGCGAAGGCCAGGGCGGTCGCGCGGCCGATTCCCGCGGCCGCGCCGGTGATGAACACGGTGGGTGCCATGTCGTCAGGCTAGGTCGTGGCTGACCTTCCCGGGTGCGTTCTCCGCGGCCTCGACGGCTTCCTCCGATTCCCGCGGAACGGTGAAGGTGGCGGCCACCGACAGGATCGCGACCGCGAAACACGCGAGCGTGTACCAGAGGTTCCCGACGGGGTCGCCGTTGTCGGTGACGCCGTCTACGGCGCCGAAGAACGCCGGCAATGCCGTCACCCACAGCACGCCCATCACCGCGATGTACACGACGCCGTAGATCCGGACGAAGTCGTTCGAGTAGGCGGGGACGTCGGACGTTCCCGCACGCAGCCGCGACCACTGCTTGAACAGGATCGGAATCGCGACCACCGTGACGGCGACGAGTTCGGCCGCGTAGAGGACTCCGCGGATCGTGTCGCTGCCCATCCCGAAGACCGTCGCCGGGATCGGGAGGACGAACACGCCGACGGACGCCACGAGCCCGACCACCACTGTGCGCCAGACCAACTCGAGCCCGGAGAAGTGCCGGCCCCGATCGACGTAGCGGCCGACGAAGAACTGGACGCACAACGCCAGCGACATCGGCCACAGCGCGGCGAA
>Ga0131853_10016594_pt1 | contig 13425 bp, 9 predicted proteins | sample TergutLab28metaG_FD_92764 | JGI IMG/M metagenome (GOLD analysis project Ga0131853, IMG submission 92764) | Labiotermes labralis P1 segment gut microbial communities from Petit-Saut dam, French Guiana - Lab288 P1 (version 2) (version 2) | ecosystem: Host-associated > Arthropoda: Insects >...
TGTTGTCAGGTAGAGGTCTCTGCGACGAGCTGATCACTCGTCCAGAGGAGTCCTACCGACTGTGATGCGTCGTTGTGTGTGATCTAGAAACCTCAAGAATGGGGAGGCCATGGCCCGCGTTGGGCCGCAGCGCCACAGGAATAAAAAAAAAATTACTACTGTAATATTCCTAGTTTCAGCCGCTGTGTCTTGTATTGATCTTAATGACTCGACTGGGTCGGAACGAAATTTACAGAGGCAATATAAAGCAAGCAATGTGTTTGCAGGATACGTTGCTAATAACAAAGTGGACACCGAGGACTCACAACCAAATGCATTTATAAACTTTTGATCAGAGAGTGGAAGAGTTAACGGCCTGGAGACATCTGCATAAGAAATATCCTGATGATTTGTAGGCCCACTTCTCGCCAAATATTGAGAGGATGATCATATTAAAAAGGATTTAGATGGACGGAACTAATAACATGCAGGAAAGCAAAACGATGTGCATAAACAGTAGTTCGGGAAGCGTAGAGGAATGATATGATTTCGAAATCTAAACCTAGATTGAATACAATATTAAGAGCAACTTAAATATAAGGTGGAAGGTTTTAACTAGATGTAGCTTGTTGAGGGTATAAGCCAGTGAAAGGTTTTGTAAATACAGGAGTGAAATTATTATATTAATAATAATAAAAAAAAGTCCATCCTACCTTCTAGTAACACAGGTTGTCTATGAGTCCTTTCCACTTCTGTCTATCGGCTGCTAAGAACCTCAGTTCATTCCAGCTTCTACCCGCTCCCTTGATTACCGATCTTCTTCAGCTGTTTCTCGGTCTTCCTCTAACTGGGCCAGTCTACCTTTTTGGTATACTGTTCGGACATTATATTGTCCTATTCGTATCTTCACTCGAGAGCATTAGTTCTTCAACAGATAGTCAGTCCGGCTTTTCTATCTCATAGACTTATTGAAAACAGTAGAATTTCGGTGCAGGCAGGTGTTAACCTACCTGTCCTATCCTGACGGTGGGGCTGCCACCTTCTTGGCATCAGGCTGCCACTTCTGTGAGACCTAAATGTCTATGGCATTTCCTGCACAGCAGTTGGTAAGGTTATCGCGCCTATACTCGGTCACCAGAGCCTCGTCTGTGTTAACAGGGTCCGCCACTCGAAGGTGAGGTTGGTGCTTGGGAAGGAGAGGTTATATTAGCTCCCAAGGAGCGGGAGTGAAATTATGGGTTACAAAAAACGCAGAGATTTTCTTGAGTAACTGAGATGCTGTAAACTAATGAAGAAGAACTCTGTTCAAATGTCATTACATTTTTAGTTACTTACTAGCCTCACCAGTTAGGGCATTTTATTTCAACGGAGCCGCATAATGTGGCGGCAATTGCGACTTCTATTCTGGAAGTGTTCTGTTCGAATCTCGGTCTTACTCAATTAGGCTCTTCTTGCTTTTACTCAATCCCTCCACGCAAATCCCTATAGCTAACCACAATCACTTCCTTCCAAACGCTTCCAAATCGGTCCTGATCAATTATCCTACACTGTACTTTAACATACTGGCAGCGACATGCCATAAACAAGAGTAGCCACTCTGAAGCACTAACTTAATTTTGACTCACTTTTATTGGTCATAACCGACGACTGCCTGATCATTCACAATAAAAGCAAAGGCTTCTAAACTTTCTCCCCCGCAAGTTACATCTCACTGTTATTATTACGCCTCGAAGAGACTGCAATGTCTCTGATATATACGTATGTCAAGCGGGATAATCTGAATACACTTACTATTCCAGACAGGGAAGCGCTCTGATTGTGAACATTTCGACAGTTTTACAAAGTTCAGTTACGAGTTCTTTCAGGTGGAATAACTCAGACATGAAAAACAATATCCGTCTAAAAATTATGCGTGTTAGCTGTATGTACAATGTATTAAATAGACACAACAGAAAATAAGAGGAGATTAAATTTAGTTCAAAATATTTTACTCGAAACACTAGACAAAATATACAAATAACAATGTTACTTCAGCAAATTGAGAGAAAATGCACTTAAACATTAGACGCCTAACGTCAACTATAGTGGTCGTACCGCACCGCTAACCTCTAAAGTTGGATTTTATATATTTATTCAACAAATATAGGTACTGAATATTTTAAACATGATGTATACTCTCAGTATTTTTTCTCTTCAAAATGCATTTTGTTTCATAATTCTAATGTATTTGGTTCCTGTATTGTTCACATTTTATATACAGGGTGTGCTAAAATTAAAAAAAATAATTACGACTCCAAAATGTTAATAAAGCACAATAAAACACAAATCATAAAAACAATCCGTGATAAGTATCACCCCTACATGCTCCGGCACCGGCTTGCCTTCTTCAGCGAATATGCGTATTTCGGCACTCCCGTGTCGAAACATGTAGGGGTGATATCATGGATAGTGTTTTATGATTTGTAATTTATTGTATTTTTATTTAGCGCATTTGTTGGTCGATGTTTGAATGTACGGAAATGCACGGTATCCTGTAAATTCTATGTTTATTATAAGAATCGCAGGAAAAAATTTCATTCCTTTAATTGGTTAAAATTCATAAATTTTAATACTAAATGTGGTGATAAAACTCAGTAACCACTCTGCTTGGAACAGTAAAGTTCATCCAGTCTTGCAAGTAACAAGACGGATATTGCATGTTGAAATATGGGCTGTATCGATGGTTATAAGGCACAACGGAAACGGACCTGCAATTAAAATGCTAGCCGCAGATAAACATTTATAAAGCTTTAACATGTCCGTCCTTTGTCCGGCCATTTAATATTTGGTAATCAAATTACTAGAATGGGTAAAACACAAAGCAAGGGATGATATTATATTTTGTTGTTTACGACGGGATTACAGGTCTGAAAGAAGAGAACTGGGAATACTGCCACAGCAAATGGAGGGATGGAAGAAGAAATATAGGCAGAATGCATGGAATTCTCCACAAAATTAATTGTACTTCACATTTAAGTTAATCAACTACCTCCATAATGTCGCACAATTAGATGGACCTTTATGAGCAACTCTCAAAAGTAACATGAATTTAACGTCCATGCTGGTAATACTTTAAACATTCACGAAAAATAAATTAGCAAACACGGCGTTAATTATGCGTGCCACCTCATTGCAACCCACAATACATTTCTGGCACATTTCCAGCATCAAGCGGTCAACCTAAGGGGGAAAACACTCGTATTAAAACTGTCGTGTATTTACAACGGCTAAACTATCTGTTGTACAATACAGGTAAAGCAACTGAATAAACTCCAGGTAAAACTACTAAACCACGTACGTTTCTTGTCAAAAGATAAGATGGGTTTCATCTCTGAGGACGACCACCCGATATTCGAACCTAACGATGGATGGACGTAAATTACTGGTCACATTTATTTCACCAACACATGCACTTGTGATTCACACAATATCAATGTTTATACATTAATTATTAAAAAGATAAATCACTAAAATTATTGGAACTCCAACATGTTTCCTTGTGTTGGCTTCTTCTGTCAACACAAGGAAAACGAGTAACATGAAATCCAGGCCCATCGCAAATAAAATATGACATGCTGCCAGCATACTTTGAAAAATAATAATGGAAAATAAGTAACTTTAATAGGCACGAATGGCTCCCTGAGGATAGTTTTATGAAAAACCGAAGCATGTTGGAGTTCCAAAAATTTTAGTGATTTATCTTTTTAATAATTAATGTATAAACATTGATATTGTGTGAATCACAATTGCATGTGTTGGTAAAATATATGTGAATTGAAGCAATATGCACGGTACAACAATAAAAATGTAAATTACTGGTATTTTATCAGACGTACAATTAAGTGAGAAGTAGAAAGGGACGAAAGGAAAGAGAGAGAGAGAGGGGGGAGAGAGAAAGTGCATTATTGCATTAGTGGGAGGATTCGTTAAAATTTGTGGTTATATTACATAATAAGACCATTTGGCAGCTCCGAACGACGCAGTACTCCACTGAAACTGTTCTTCAAATCATCTCTCAAATTTCAGGTTATTTTGCGACATATGATATTTTCATAGCGGTGTACATAAGGCTTCAGGTCTTCTGGGATTTTATGTCACCGTGTTTGGTGAATAGTCACCGATGTGACTGAAGTATTTGCTGCCTCTATCCTCAGGATCCATCAGTCCGAAGAACTCTTGATTAGCTTATTTGTAGTGTCAGTCGGACAAAATAACATGGGACATAATCCCTTCCAGAGGTATAAGTTAAAACTGACAAAATGTAAACAATTCTCCAGATCAATCTAATAGAAATGTGTGGAAGTTTTTGGAGAAATAACTGCCTTCGAACTCGGAAAGTTTTTTACCAGACTGGAGGATGTTATAACTCATAATATTCTATTATAATTTTCACAGTCACTGCCTTGAAAACATCAAATTTCGAATTGCAGCCGAACATTGTTGTTACATTTGTTTATCGGGCCAACAATTGCTAGCTTTCCGTTACGGCCGGTTCGAAACCCTCCATATACATTAGCATAATAATGAAGTGTGGTAATACTTTTCAAGATCTTGCTTCCTGTGATAAAACTCGCAAGAAACCTTCACTGAGGTGTGGCAGGTCATGGTTATTGGAGTCATTAGTCTGCGAATATCCTGTGAGCAAACGACATAGGAAACGGGAGTCTAGTTGACTATTTCCTAGAATGCAGAAGGGAGGTAACGAGAGACGCTTCCAATCTGTCATATAAGAGTTCAAGGCTCGCATTCAAGCAAGCGCTGTAAAAATGATAGGAAGTTCGGAGAAGTAGGATACAGTATATGTTCATAACATTCAGGTATATATCACAGTGAGTTGCCCCGTAAAATTGTGCCTTGAGTGCATAATTAACAGACAAGGAGGACGGGTGTCTGCTGAGGTGTGTTTGAGATCGGGTCATTGGGCAGTTATGGTGATTTATAAATGTACCATCTAATTCCTAATCAGTTAACTGGACCATATAAGCAGAAAGACACTGGTAATAAAATAAAAATTCAGATATAACCAAAAAAACTTTATCAGTTTCGATGAATCCCAACTGTATCCTGACGAAGTCTCACGGACTCTACTAAGCTAGAGAGGGCACAAAACGTACATAGGGTGAACGTGTACAGAATTTGGTCTGAGCACTTACTACACTGATTTATAATTTTTGCTGGTTTTCCTCGGCATTCGCCGTAAATTTTGAAATAGTGTCTCATAGAAGCCAAAATAGTTTTCTGCCACATCCTTATCAGTCCACCATTTGCTAATTACCTTACCATTTCATGTTGCGTAATCTGAGCTACTAACAGCCTGGTCAAGTAAAACCAAATAAAAACCTCTTCAATTTCGGCAGAATTTTTGGGCAACCTGTATAAATTGCAAGGGAATTCCTGGTCATTAGACGGTGAATTCGAGTCGGAGTCTGGTGGTGACCGGCTTGGAGAGAGGATCGAGACACCTGCCTGCCTAGTTTAACTGGTCAAACAGGCTATTGACTGCGCTGGTTTCTGCACTTAGTCTACAGCAGATCCACGCCAGAGGAGTGACAGGAGGATTTTTCGGATTGCCCCTGCTGAAGCGTCATGCTGAGGCAGGACGAGTTAGCCTTTATTAAGGCTATTTCTACTTTACAGGTGTCGCCGGCCCTTCTCTAGGAGCTGAGGCTGACTATGGCCCGGAGGAAGAAGCAGCCAGCGGTGCCTGTTGGTAAAAGCAGCACCACATCGGGAAGCGGGACCACAGCTTCCCAACACCTCGCGGGAAAGCGAAAAGTCTACGAGCTAGCAAAATCGGCCTACTCTATGGAGCCCGCCAACAGGCGTCCAGCATCTCTCGCTGGGTCCGTGCCTCTGCCCGCGAACTCAACAGTCACGGACGAACAAGCTGCTGCCGGCAGCCGGCAACCCGGACCATGCGGGGAAGGGGCAACGTACGCAGCTGTATTAGCTGGGTCCGTAGCACAGTCTCAGCCAAGTGGGCCGATCAAGCCCACAGCCATGGATTCGGACCCATCCGAACCCGGTGTCTTAATGGAGACAACCAATACGCGCATGTCTAGCGACAAGTCCGGGCGTCTGGGCGTCATGCCAAATGGCACAACTTCAAACGCCCAAGTGGCCAACGCCTGCCTACCAGCAGGAGAGCGTCCTAATAAGACGTCCATTTTTACTTCAGGTGTTAGTGACACCCGTTCCTTCCTGGCCTGGTTGCGGGCATCCTGTCCTGGCGGTCTGATGGCCCAACTAAGGGGCGAGAAGTTGATGGTCGTCCCATCTGCCGTCGACGGGTTCAGCCGCTGTCAGTGCGCTGCGGTCCCTTGGTGGGAAAGAAGGTGTGAGTTTCCACACCTTCACGCTCCCAGAGGACCGCTGTGCGCGACTTCTGGTGAAGAACCTGGGTAGGGGTATGCCTGTGAGCGTCGTCAGAGAGGAGCTGGAATCCCTGAACATCAATGTTCAGGGAGTCACGCAGTTTCGATCCGGCCGTTGCGATCCGGACCCTGACAAAGACCGCTCCCCCACCCCACAATTCATTGTCTCAGTGGCGCGATGGCCTGAGGTGTCAAAAGTGCGATCGCTCACCGAACTCTGCGGCTTTCGAGTGTCGGTGGAGTCGTATGTGGCAGGTCCGCTGTAATGGAAGCGCTTGCAGCGTTTCGGCCACACGCAGTGCAACTGCGGAAAGCACCCCAGTGCGTCGATTGTGGGGCTCCCACCTCTCCAGTGGATGCTCTACACCGCGGGAACAGCCTCAGTGCTGAGGCTGCGGGGGAATCCACACAGCGAACTACTGTAGCCGTGTGAAGTGGAAGGAAGCGTAGGTGGCTCTTGCAAAGCAAGCGCCCGAACGCAGCCGACAGAGCGTCGCCACAGGCCAAAATGCCGCTCCTAAAGCTCAGCGGGCCGGTCAATCTGCCGAGCAGATGGACCTGGACGATGGGTGGAATCACGTCGTCTGAGGGGGCGTCGTCAAGGCTACCACGACTCCACCCACCAACCTACATCCTAATCCCCCACCTCAGCCAGTCAAGGAGGCGCCCGAGAAGCTTATAGTGACCGCCAACAGGGAGACGGTCAGGCCTAATAAACCTGAGCCCAAATCCACAGCAGCCTCTTAACAGGCTTCTTGGAAGTCTAAGAAGAAAGCAGCCACGAGTGTCAAAACCGCGGCCGCCACACCCGCAACAACCAGCCTGATGGTCCGCACCCAAAGTCCCACCTCCCAACTTGAGGAAATCTCAGATCTCCTCGACCACCTTCCTCTCCATGCGTGTGTGGAGCTGACTCGTCGGCTCCTCACGTCCATCTCTTCCCTGACCACAGGGGCAGCTCGACCTCACGCTGTCCTGAAGATCGTCATTCTTTTTGTGGCCGAATATGGCAGCACACCCTAGGAGGACAGAGCGGTGTAAAGCTCTGCGCCTCGCCTGCTGGAATGCGGACGGAGTGCCCGGCAGGACGCTTGAATTGGTGCATTTTCTCAGCCAGCACGGTGTCGTTATTTGTCCCTTAAATGAGACATTCCTTAACCCTGGGCAAGCCCTCCGGCTTGCCAATTATGTCCACCACCGCACAGACAGATCGACAGCTGGGGGCGGCACAGCCATCTTGGTCCGCCGTGGTATAGTCCACTACCCAATGCCCGTTCCGGGCCTCACCCACTTGGAGGCTACTGTCATCCAAGTCACATTAGCAGGCAAACCGGTGTTAATCCTTGCGGCTTAACTTTCGCCTTTCTGCCCACTGATCGGAGAGGACCTAACCGCCTGTTTTGACGGGGGATTGCCGGTCTTGTTGGCTGGAAATCTCAACGCCAAACACGTGTATTGGGACTGGCGACTGAACACGAGACGGGAAAAACTCCTACGTGATTACGTCAACGAAAACTCCCGTCTGATCTTTTAATAGGACTCCCCAACCACCAACCCATACAACCCCTCTGTTACTCCCGATGTTCTGCACATCGTGATAAACAAGAAACTCTCATTCCCGGTGTATCTGACTTCGTGTTCCGCACTAAGCTCGGACCACCTCCCGGTTTTCATTGACATTTCGTGTCGCTCATCTTTTCACCACTCACCGGATCGCACTGACGTCAGGTGAACTGGCTGGGCCAATTTCCAAACTCACTTGGAAGAACTAATTCCGTTCGATCCGGAATTGGACAACGAGATGGCAATCGACACATACGTTGAGAACGTCTCCTGCGCCGTTCTAAAGGCTGAGGCAACGTCAAATCCAGAGCGTCGCCCGCGTGACGACCAACGGCCTCCGATGCCGGCCGGCATTTAGAATGAGATAGCCTGAAAAAGGCCGCGGAGGCAGTGATAGGTCGCCAGTGATGCAGCTCTGAAAGCCGAAGTCAACCGCCTACAGAGGTCGGTGACCCACCAACTTAGCGAGTGGACAAACGACCAGTGGAGCACTACACTCGAATCCGACGATCCTGAAGTCCAATCGCTGTGGAGGATGACTAAGCGATTAATGAGATATCCTACTCCATCTCCCCCCCTGGTCACCCCAGGGGGAATCGCTCTCTCAGACTCTGAGAAAGCCGAAGCCCTTGAAGACAATCCGGAGGCTCTGTTTCAGCCGGTGACCGATCCATCGGTCCCGGTAGTTATTGAGAAGGTTGACGTGGCGCTGAGGTCTTACTTCTTAAGCCCTGCCAGTGAACCCAAGTTAACCACCCCTGACGAGGATCACGAAGCCATCAGGGGTCTCAAGGTCAGCAAGGCTCAGGGCCCGAACGGTATACCGAACAGGGCATTGAAGCACCTTTCCAAGTGAGCGGTTTCCTTACTCGCCCGTATCTTCAACGCGGTTCTCCGCACCCATCACTTTTCCTCTAACATGGAAGAACGCTCGAGTGATCTCTATCCTTAAACCGGGGTAGGATCCAGCGCTGCCCTCTTGCTATTGGCCCATTAGTCCCTTGGACATGATTGGTAAACTATTTGAAAAGATCCTACTAGCTAGGATCTTACATGTGGTAAACGAACGCGGACTGCTGCGAGGCAGGCAGTTTGGTTTCAGACCCAGACATAGCACGTCGTTGCAGCTGGCCCGCCTTGTTGAATGAATAGCCAGGAATTTCGGCGAAAAGAGACTCACCGGCGCAGTTTTCCTGGACTTGGCCATAGCCTTCGATACAGTCTGGATCGATGGCCTCCTGTACAAGCTAACCCACCTCAACCTCCCGTCTTACATAGTCCATAAATCTCATCCTACCTCAGGGATCGGATGTTCGAAGCGCCCTTCCAGACAGCTATGTAATCTCATCGAGGCTTGCGGGCTGGGGTAGCTCAGGGTGATTGATCTCTCCTGTCCTCTTCAGTCTGTCAAAGATATGCCCCCACCCTCGTACCACGTCGAGTTGGCCCTCTACTTGGATGACACGGCCATCATAGCCACGTCTCGCAAGTCGACGCTGCTTGTCAGCTACCTGGAGTCATAACTCGACGGCCTTCAACGGTGGTTGAGTGAATGGAGAATCGCCATTAATGTCTCTAAGAGCACCGCGATAAACTTCGCGCGTGCGGGGGCGCTTCATCCAGCCCCGACCAGTAACACTATTCGGGGAACCAATCGAATGGGTCGACACTACTTGTTATCTGGGGGGTGAGCCTGGATAAACGACACACCTGGTCGCCTCACATCGACCAGGTTAGGAAGAGGACTGTTCAAGGGATGGGTATGCTGGGCCCCCTTCTGAATATGAGGAGTGATCTATCGGTCAGGAACGGAGTCCTGCTATATAAGCAGCTCATTCGTCCCCTGATGGACTATGCGTGCCCCGCGTGGAAGTCCGATGCCCCCTCCCATGTCCGGAAGTTACAAGTGTTACAATCCAAGTGTCTTCGCCTCGCTACTGGTGCCCTTTGGTTCGTAAGTAACAGGCAGAGAGCTTTGACTCAAGGTTAGCTGATGTGGGGAACCTCCTAGTACGGCAACTCGGCAGATACTTAAGCTGACCGAGGTTGACCCCGTCGCCTGACGCGAAAACCAAGGGCGGCAGGGGACAGCAGGCCAGTCGAGGCCATCTCCCGCGATGGCCAAGCCGACAAACCAATCGCGTTCGGCGCCGAACAGCCCAGCGCTTTCCGTTACCCTGACTGAGGTTTTCCGTGATTTTTCTCAGTTGGAAGGCAAATGCCAGGATATTCGATGCAAAGTCGGAGCACGGCCCGCGCTCCCCTCCCGCAGGCGCAGCGGCTTTAGGTAAGCGCCTGACAAAAGTCGCATTCCTCCAGTATGCGACAGAGCCAGTCTGGGCTCGGAACCCAGACAGCCGACCAACCAAAGCTTATCCCTCCCATACTTAGTCCAGGGCAACCTAGGCCCTAGTCTTTAGAACAATCAGCCAAGGCCCTCATCCTGATTTCCAAATTGTTAGCGTTAACCTATTCTCCTGTTAGAGTTGTTTAGGTGTCTGCTACTGAGCCCTGCAATGCGGGCAAACCAGGAATGGCTAACAGAGAGGGGGACGTCGACTTGCGCTTTGCGCAAGTCTCCGCCCCCATTTGATACTTTGGCTTGTCTTGGCTTGGCTTGTCTTGGCTTGGCTTGGCTTGGCTTGGCTTGGCTTGGCTTGGCTTGGCTTGGCTTGGCTTGGCTTGGTCATTAGACACTAATATATGGAAAGAATAAACCTACAGTAAGAGCTCTTGGTTGATGCCCCAACCTCAAAGCTGCCCCCCCCCCCTCCCCCTATTAACTGTAAGTCTGATTCAGTTTTCTGAGACTGTTTCTATTCGTTCAATATTTCGTTAATGTACGTACATTTTGAAAAGAAGATAGGAAATAACATACCCCTTTCTTATTCCATGGCTTCTATACTGAAGTCTGATAATTTATTGATTTTTATTTATGAGTTCTGGTAAAGAATTTGAATCCTATGGGTACAGTTTTCTCGGATACGTAATCTACAACTCATGTCGATTCATATTATTGACACAAGCTTTTTTCAAAGCCTCTAAATAGTAGGAATGTTGGAAAATGAAATTCACCTCTTTTTTTCCAGAATTTATTGTAAGGAGAATATACCAATTATCGGGCTTCTTCTCTTCTTTACTCGCTATTATTCAATCTGTAATGCTACGTGTATATGTAAGACTCAAGACTAGCGAGTCATCTCGAGAGTAACCAGCAGAGATGCTATGACGTGAGGGTAATTCTTGGCGAGCTGCCTCGCAGCGAGTGCTCTGGGGTTCGCAGACAGGGGAGAACGCTCAGGCTACGAAATTTTCGTTTATCACAATCGAGTACACATTTGATAATCCTGAGAAAAGTGACATGGCTGTGGCCGAATCTGCTGTTAGTGGACCCGCTGGAATGAACTAAGCGAATTCAATACCATTCAGTCACTTTCCTTCACGGTGAAAAATGTGCAGCAACCTAGAGTCAACTGATTGTACTGTGGTAAATAATAAACTTAGAAGCAAGTATAAAGTTAAGACGTGCCTACTATTGTGAAATTTGCCTGTATGGAATGATGGAAAGCCTGAACGACTTCAAGATAGTCGATAACCCGGACGAGATTCGAAGGAAGAACCTGCAAAATACAAGTTAGAATTGATACTGCTCTGCCAGATTTGATCTGTAAGACAGTCTGCAGTTTCACATACATAATGTACGCAGTTTACAAATTACTGGTTTATTTCACACAAAGAAGGTACCTTCACAATTTATTAGCAACTGCAACACGATAAAATAAATTGATTTTGATAGCTGTACATTTTTCGCCGCACTTCAGTCAAAGTAGTGTTTAACGCCTCGCGCATTGCAAGCCACATTTCTTTTCCCGGTCGTTATAATGTCGTGTCCCTGTTGTCCCAAACCTTTGGTCCTGTTAGTTATTAACTTACCAACTTCGTCGTATCTTTCTTTTTCGATCGATGCCTTGCGAGTCGCAATTTATGCAGCTGCTCGCAAAGTTTTCGCAGCGCACAGCTACCGATTTTTCTGGTCTAGTTGAGTTCATGGCTGCAAGGTAGCGTGGCGCTACTTTACACGAACAGAGGAAGTGTCGTCAAGCTGAATGTCCGCAATTTTACCATGATCTTCGAAATTCGGTTTTCGAAGACGGTTACACCTGCAAAGCGTCTCTCGAGATTAGTAGAGAGAAACTTTTGTGTGTTATACTCTCACATTTAACCCCACCTTAAGAGGGTTTCGCTGAAATGGGTCTATTTGTTCTTTAGTATAGCATCTAGTTAGGATGCAATTCCTCTGTAGCTGTTACAATTATTTTTAAAACCCTTCATACGCATATCGAAAAGTAAGCCAATTTCCGGTCTTTTTGTGTCCTGTATATTTGCCATACTTCATTAAGTAACTGGAATAGCTGTGTTTTTAGAAGTGTTTAGGTACATAAAAAATAACTTTCATGTTATCCGTGTCTGGAATGTTTCTCTTCTTTGATTTCTGAAGTTTCCTCCAGCGTCATTTCTCTGTACCATCTGGTTCTACTAATCGATTTATTAATGACTGTCTTTTATCTCGGCAGTGAAACGCAATTCTTTGTAGTTTTTTTTTCCAAACTTCTTTCGATAATGTGTTAGTGTGGATGTTATCATGTTTATCTAATCGCAAGTTTTTAAATACTTCTAAGTTTTTTTTTTTTGTAGGTCCAATGTCCCATTTTGGTGATTTAACAATTTTATCCCTATCACCCTTCTTATTTTTCTTGTTAGGTCCTAAATTCAGCTCTAAATTTCTGAATATGATGATCTATATTTCTACTTTGCAATTACAGCAATGTGCCCTTTTTGTTTCCATTGCTTATTTCTTTACGTTCCTCCTTACTTGCGTGTAACCTTTTTTACGCGTTTTCGCAAAATTGCGAAAAGCGACTATTAGCTTCGTCAGGTCTGTCCGTCCATCGATCTATCTGTCTGTCTGTCCGCATGGAACAACTCGATTCCCACTGGACGGGTTTTATGAAAATTTATACGTGAGCATTTTTCGAAAGTCAGCAGAGAAAATTCAGTTTTATTGGAGTGAGAAATATTTCTGATAAAATTGTAGAGAAATTCCAAACAAACGTTTTAGGTTCAATAATTTTTTTTCGAAAATAGTGCCGCTATGTGATAGTGTGGGTAAATAGTGCCGCGTATGTGATAGTGTGGGTAAATAGTGCCGCGTATGTGATAGTGTGGGTAAATAGTGCCGCGTATGTGATATTGTGGGTAAATAGTGCCGCGTATGTGATAGTGTGGGTAAATAGTGCCGCGTATGTTATAGTGTGGGTAAATAGTGCCGCGTATGTGATAGTGTGGATAAATAGTGCCGCGTATGTGATAGTGTGGGTAAATAGTGCCGCGTATGTGATAGTGTGGGTAAATAGTGCCGCGTATGTGATAATGTGGGTAAATAGTGCCGCGTATGTGATAGTGTGGGTAA
>Ga0131853_10016595_pt1 | contig 13425 bp, 9 predicted proteins | sample TergutLab28metaG_FD_92764 | JGI IMG/M metagenome (GOLD analysis project Ga0131853, IMG submission 92764) | Labiotermes labralis P1 segment gut microbial communities from Petit-Saut dam, French Guiana - Lab288 P1 (version 2) (version 2) | ecosystem: Host-associated > Arthropoda: Insects >...
ACGGTCAACGACAACCACGTCGCGGCCGCGTTGAGCGCGATCTACAACGCGGGCGGCAATACGGTGACGTCGTCGCTGTTGCCCTCGACTTACGCGCAGGCCTATAGCGCGCTCGACGAGCTGGCCGGCAGCGAAGCCGTGGTGTTCCGCCAGATCGCACAAGACCGCACGCAGGATGCGCAGGGCACGATCGCCTCGCATCTCGTGCAGGGCGACGCCCTCGCTCACGGTCTGTGGGTGACCGCGGATTACCAGCAGAACTCGACGCGCAGCAACGGCACGCTCGGCAGCGACGGCTACAACGACGACTCGGCGGCGCTCACGCTCGGCTACGACCAGCGCGTACTGCCCGATGTGCGTGCGGGGGCGGCGCTCAGCGTCAACAACGACAACGTGAATTACGCCGACAACCCGGCGAGCGCCCGCACCACGGGGGTTCAGGGGCAGGTGTACGGCACGTGGTCGCCGTCGGAGCGTCCGGTCTACGTGACGGGCATTGCGGGCCTCGGCTACTGGAACAACAGCCTGACGCGCGATGTCACCGTCGATTCGCAGAGCGAGCAGAACCAGGCGACGTTCAACACCACGAGCGAAACGCTCTACGGCGAAGCCGGCATGAAGCTGGCCACGGCGGCAGGCACCTTCGAGCCGTATGCGGGCTTGACGGTGGGCCACTTCGGCCAGCAGGGCGCGACCGAAAGCGGCGGCGTCACGGCACTGAGCTACGGCTCGGCGAGCACGAATTCCGTGTTCAGCGTGATCGGCGCGCGTCTGCTCAAGCAAGGCGGCGTGCTGCTGGGTCATTCGGTCGACTGGCAGGTCAATCTGGCCTGGACGCATAGCCTGACCGGCGTGAACCAGTCGCTGACGGCCGCCTTCGCGAACGCGCAGGCACAGCCGTGGCAGGTCAACGGCACGCCGCTCGACCGCGACGCGGCGCACCTCGACGTGGGCGCGCGGATGCAAGTGACGCAGCGTATGCGCGTATTCGCGAAGGTCGGCGGCGAAGTCGGCACGAATACCCACACGGTTGGCGGACAACTCGGCGCGCAATGGCAGTGGTAAGGACGTGACGCGCGGGCCGGAGCGATTAGCACGATCGGCCCGCGCGGCTTTTACCGCGCATAAAGAGATTTCGATTGGAGACGGAAGTGAACAGGTTCCCTCATAAAGTTGGTGCAGCAGGCGTCATGATGGCCGTGCTGCTGGCCGCGTGCAGCGGCGGCGGATCGTCGAATTCGGCGAGTTCCGGTTCGGGCCAGCCCTACGCGGCGGCCACGCAGACCGTGGTCGTGCAGGGCGTGGTGGCGGTGGGTTCGCCGCTGGTCGGCGCCACCGTGTCGCTGATGGATGCGAACGGCAAAGCGGGCCCGACGGCCACCACGGATTCGGGCGGCAATTATTCGATCTCGGAGCAAGGCTTGACTGCGCCGCTGCTCGTGACGGCAACCGATTCGAGCGGCTCTACGCCCACGATGTATTCGGTCATCCCGACCATAACGGCCAACAGCAGCGCACCGGTCGAAGCGAACGTGACGCCGCTGACCACGGCGGTGGTCGCGGCGCTCACGCCGACCGGCAATCCGCAGGATCTGACCAACCCGGCGACGCTGAGCGCGGACGCGACGCCCACGTCGGTGGCGAGCGCGGTGTCCACCGTGAACGGCGTAGTGGCGCAACTGCTGACGGCCAACGGCTTGTCGGCGTCGACCTTCAATCCGATCACGACGGTGTTCACGGCCAATCAGACCGGCGCCGATGCGGTGCTCGATGCGCTGGTGGTGACGCCGGCCACGTCGACGTCGCCCGAGACGCTCGCGACCACGACGAGTCCGACTTCGACGGTTCCGGTCAGCTCGGCGCTGGTTTCGTCGACCGATTCGGGCAGCTCGGTCCCCACGTCGGACACGTTGACGAGTAGCGCTCCCTCTACGACGACCACGACGACCACGACGACCTCGTCCGCCACCGGTTATACGGTGGGCACGAATCCGACCGATGCGACGTTGGCTTCGCAGGAACCGGTGCGCCCGGGCAACGTGACGTCGGCGTCGGGCGAAGTGCTGTCGGGCGGCGCGACGACGCCTTATCCCGCGCCCAAGAACACCAACACGACGGGCGTGACGTCGTGCCTGCTGCCGGCAAGCTACTTCGCCGAACCTGCGTTCCCGGGCGGCCCGTACATTCCGACCGCGCCGTCGACGCCGGGCGGCACCACGCCGATGCCGGAAGGCACCTCGGTCGCAGCGCAGACGGAAAACGTCGACATGGCGCTGGCGGCGAACCACGCACTCGCGCCGACGCCCTGGGACGGCACGACCCAGCCGGTCGTGTTGAACGCGCTCAGCACCGCCAGTTTCCCCGCCAACGGTCAGAACGTGCCCCCGGGCTATCCGACCGCGCCCGATACGGCCCGCATCCAGGCTGCGCTGTACGCCTGCGCCAATGCGAACAACGCCTACGATCCGAACAACGATCTGAGCAGCAATGGCGTCGTTGAACTGGCAGCCGGCCCGAATGCCGGACAGACCGCGTTCGTGACGGGCCCGCTGACGATGCCCGGCGGCGTGACGCTCGTGCTCGACAAGGGCGTGACGCTGTTCGCCTCGCGCGATCCGGTGCTGTTCGAATCGGGTACGACGGGGGCAAAGACCGGCAACTCGGGCGACGATCTGTGGGGCACGCCGACGGTTTTGGCCGCCACGACGCCGCCCACGGCGCCGATCACCCAGAACGGATCGAACGACGCGACCGTCACCAGCACGCCGGTCGACGGCACGTACTATTGCGGTCAGATCTACGCCAACGACAACGGCTGCAATGCGCTGATCAGCAACATCGTCTATACGGGCACGGCGAAGTCGCCTGCCAAGACCTACACGAGCAACAACGCGGTCATGGGCCCGGGCGTCATCGACGGCCAGGGCGGCCAGCCGCTGAATTCGCTGCTCGCGGGCAGTGGCACGGCGTCCAACGGCGTTTCGTTCCCGGCGCTGCTGACGCGCCCGAACGTGAGCGGCGTCGTCGGCGGCAACATGAGCTGGTGGGATATCGGCTGGGAAGGCAACGAAGCGCTGTCGGGCCAGGACCAGGACAACCCGCGTATCGTCGTGCCGCAGTTCGGCTACAACTTCACGCTGTTCGACATCACGCTGCAGAACGCGCCGAAGATCCACGTCTCGCCGGAGGCCGTGACCGGCTTCACCGCGTGGGGGCTGAAGATCTTTACGCCGACCCAGGCCTACACGACGATGCAGAACTACTGGGGTGCGTACTACGACTACGCGACGGTGAAGAATACGGACGGCTTCGACCCCGAACTCAAGGGCGTGGGCAATTCGTCGTCGCCGGTTGCGCCCGCGCTCGCCGGCGGCTACGGCAGCGCGCCGGATGGCAGCTCGTACGGCACCTTCACCGGCGACATGTCCAACATCCTGCTCGCGTACTCGTACATCAACACCAGCGATGACAACGTCGCGGTCAAGGGCGAGAGCAGCAGCTCCAGCACCAGCGAGAACGGGCCGCAATACATGGCCACGAAGCAGGACGGCGGTCTGTACAACATGACGGTCGCGCACGATCACTTCTTCTACGGCCACGGTATGTCGATCGGCAGCCAGACCGCGGGCGGGGGATCGGTCAGCAATGGTCCCGTGAGTGCCGCGTTGAAGGCCGTGTCGACGCCGCTTTCGTACACGACGGGGACGTCGACGTGGACCGCAGCGAGCCAGTCGTACGCATCGCAGTCGCTCTACCCGGGTGTGACCGACTTCAACGTGTACGACCTCGCACTGGACTACACGGACAACGGCATCCGCATCAAGACCAACTGGAGCGAAGGCGGTCTCGTGTCGAACATCAACTACACGAACCTCTGTATGCAGGGCAATCCGACGCCGAGCACGTACGACCCGTCGCCGCAGAGCGCGATCACGATCATGTCGTCGTATTCGGCCACGGCCAACGCGGGTCTCTTGCCGAGCTACCAGGGCATCACGATCAACGGCCTGCATGAACTGACCGCTGCGGACTGGGTGCTGCAAGGCTTCAACTCGTCGTTGCTGAGCTCGTCGCAAGGCTGGACCGGCGGTCCGTCGACGACGATCATCAACCCGCTGGGTCTGACGCTCAATAACGTGGTGGCCGACCAGGCGCCGGTGCAGGCGCCGACCGTGACCGATGCTAATATCACGCTCGGTTCGAACATCAGCGCGAGCCTCGGTTTGCCGGCGGTCAGCGGCACGAACGACGTGACGGTGACGACGAATCCGGCGATCAGCGCACAGCCGACCGTGGATTGCTCGCAGGCATTCGCGAACATTCCGGGTAACACGGATGTGATGACGGGCGCTGCGATCAATTCCCCGTTCCCGGGCGAGCAGTTCCCGATCGTGATCAGCGGTCAGACTGTGCCGGCCCAGCAGTAAGCAATGGCAGCGAAAGATGCAAAGAAGGGTGCAATGAGCGTGACTTCCGCTCCCGACGGAGCCGCCGCCCCCGCGGCCGGTTCCGTCGCCGTCGGGCTGGACAACCAGCCCTTCGTTCAACTCGGCGATCCGTTATTCGAAGGCCCGCCGGGGATCCGGTACGACTTCAACTACGGCTGCCGGGTCAAGGTCGAAGGCGCGGGCTGGCGCGTGCGCCTGCTCGACCGCGATGCGGACATCGTGCTGTACGACGCGGAGGTGGCCGATGCGCTGGTTAGCAGTACCAAGCGCTACTACGTCAACTTCCGTATCGAAGTGTTCCGCGACGGCGCACTGGTGTTCGAACACGATATGGATCTGCGCGGCAAGAAGGTCTACGCGCGGCTGCCGATCGGCACCGTCGGCGACGTGATCGCGTGGTTTCCGTATGTCGACGAGTTTCGCAAGCAGCACCAGTGCGAAATGTATCTGTCGATGGGCGAATGGCTGTGGGAACTGTTCGCCGACGCTTATCCCGATCTGCATTTCGTGCGCCCCGCAGAAGAAGATGCGGCGGCGAGCGGTTTCTATGCGAGCTATTTCCTCGGAATTTTCTTCCCGAGCAGCGATCGCACGCACCAGCCGGTGGATTTTCGCCTGAGCGGCCTGCAGCGCACGATCGCGTATCTGCTCGGCGTACCGGCGCAAGAATGCCGGCCGCGTGTGGGCATACGCGACACGGCGCGGCGCATTGCCGAGCCGTATGTCTGTATTGCCGCGCAGGCGTCCTCGCAGTCGAAGTACTGGAACAACCCGGCGGGCTGGTACGAGACGGTCAAATTCCTGAAGTCACAGGGCTATCGCGTGTTGTGCATCGACCGCGATGCGACCGCGGGCCAGGGGCTGCACTGGAATCACATTCCGTACGGCGCCGAGGACTTTACCGGCAACCTGCCGCTACAGGAGCGCGCGAGTCTGCTGCTGCATGCGGAGTTTTTCGTGGGGCTGTCGAGCGGGCTGTCGTGGCTTGCGTGGGCGGTCGGCACGCCGGTCGTGATGGTCAGCGGCTTTACGCATCCGCAGAACGAATTCGACACGCCGTATCGCGTGATCAATTATCACGCGTGCAATAGCTGCTGGAACGATACGAGCATCGAATTCGATAACCGGAATTATTTGTGGTGCCCCCGTCATGCGGGAACCGAGCGGCAATTCGAATGCACGCGGTTGATTACGTCGGCGCAGGTCATCGGTGCGATCAAACGCGTCATCGCCGATGTCAAGGACCGGCCCCGGTTGCGGCAATGAGCGGTGACGTGCCGCATGAATGACACTATGCAGGCTTACGTTATTTCGCTCGCCTCCACGCCGTGGCGGCTAGACGCGTTCATGCGCAACAATGCCGGCCTCGGCATCGAGTTTCTGCGTTATGAGGCCGTGGACGGCGCGCGGATCGATCGCGATGCGCTTTATGCCGCCGGCGTGCTGGAAGACCGGGATATCGACATCACCGATACGGCGATCGGCTGTGCGTTGAGCCATATGGCGCTGTGGCAGATCGCGCGCGACGAGAATCGCATCGTCACGATCTGCGAAGACGATGCGGTGTTGCGCGGCGATTTCGCTTCGGTCTACGCGCGGGAAGTGGCGGCCAACCCCGAATTCGACACGCTCCATTGGGGATTCAATTTCGACACGCACGCGTGCTACGCGATTCCCGGCTATGGAGAGTGCGTGTTCTTGTCGGACGAGCGGCAATTGCGCGGCGAGCAGGTTGCGCAGACGTTCCGCGCGGGCCGGCATCCGGTCCATCTTTATCGTGCGGTCCGGTTTCATGGGCTGCCGTGCTATACGGTGTCCCCGGCCGGCGCGGACAAGCTGCTGAAATTGTGCCGGCCGTTGCGCAAGTTCCGCGCCGATTTCGAAATGCCGAACGGCTATGGCGGCGTGTCGAATCTCTATTTCTGGATGGCCGGGATCGACTCTTTCTGCCTGCAGGATCTCGCCCGTCTGAATGCCTGGGTGACGATTCCGCCGCTGGCGATCACGCCGAACGACAAGATGCTAAGTACGATTAACCGTCACGAATACCGCCAGATATCCACTTGAAAACTGGCGGCGCGGGGGCGTCACGGGGTCAACTTGCGCGGCTCGATACGCAGCCCAAGAATTTTCCACTCGCCATTGCCTGCGCGGCGGATGACCATTTCCACTGTGGCGGGGCCATGCTCGAACTGCGCGTCGGCGGTCCAGCTTCCCACCACACCGGCCACGGCGCCGTTCACGACATAAGGCGAGGTAGGCGCACCGACCGGCTGAGCGACGTGTTGCAGTCGTCCCCATTTGGCCGACAACTGCGCGTACGCTTGCGGCAACTGTTGCCGCACGAACGGCGTCAGGATCGCGGGATCGGCGCGCTTGATCATCGCATCGGGATTCCACGTGCCGGTGATGGCTTTGATGCCGCTTTCGACGAATGCGGCGGGGTCCGATGTTTGCGCCGTATTTTTCCCGTGCAGCTGCGCGAATACCGCTGAGCCGATTGCGATTGCGGCGATGATGGTCAGAAGGAGGCCGAAGGTTTTTGAAGTCAGTAATTTCATCATCTGTACATCATCTGGCAGGCAACGCCGATAGAGAGCCGATAGAGAGCGAGGCGCACGAGCGGACAAGCAGACAGCGAGTCGGACGCGTGCGCGAAGCGTGGATCGTGACAAAATGCGCCGCCGTTGTCAATTTGTTGGATCTACTCATTAGCACGCTTTCACGAAATACATATCAAGCTACATATCAAGCATTAGGGGCCGAACGGCATGTTGAATTTTCATGGTGACAGCTATACGGGCAAGGCGCAGGCCGCGCAAACGCTCGTGGGCGAGGGCGACGTCCTGGTGGCCGGACGCTGGGGGCATTTTCTGGTGCCGCCCAACGATCGTTACATCGCGCGCTCGATACTGAAATATGGCGAATACAACAAGGGCGAGGCCGACGTTTTAAGTCAGCTCATCACGCCGGGACAGACCGTGGTGGAGGTGGGCGCCAACCTGGGCACGCATACGGTGATGCTGGCGAAAAAGGTGGGGAGCGCGGGCAAGGTCTACGCGGTGGAACCGCAGCGGCTGATTTTCGGCTACTTGAGCGCACAGGTCGTGCTGAATCGTCTAAAGCAGGTGCAGCTGCTCCACGGTGCGCTCGGCGAAAAGGCAGGGACGATGCATATCGCGGACCTCGGCTGGGACGAGATCTACAACTACGGTGCGGCCGCGCTGGAAAGTACCGGGACCAATCCGGTTAACGTGATGCGGCTCGACGATCTCGGGCTGGCGGCCTGCGATCTGATCAAGATCGACGTCGAAGGGGCGGAACGCGCGGTGCTGATGGGGGCAACGGACACCATCGAGAAGTTTCGCCCGATTCTCTATGTCGAGAACGATCGCAAGGACAACAGCCCGGCGTTGATCGAGTGGCTGTTTGCGCACGATTACCGGGTGTACTGGGATCTGCCCTATGTGTTCAGTGCCGACAATTACTTTGAAGATACGGTCAACGTATTCGGCATGATGTGCAGTCTCAACATGATCTGTGTTCCGCGCGAGCGACCCGGAGCGGTTGCGCGCGAGGAGATACGGGATGCGGGCGACTGGCTCGTGACGGACGACTGGCGCTGGAAAGATGTGGCGCGCGCGAACCGGTCGTCGCCGAATCCTTTGGCGGAGTGATTTCGTTTTCAGTCGGAGTGCGAAATATTGGGGTGTTGGGCACGACGCGTGCAGCGCGAGTGAGCAGTCTTCAGGCAAGCCGCCGTCGAGGAAGGTAGGCTTCAGACATGGCCTGAACATCAGGTGTGTCCGACCCGATTTTCTGCTTTGGTGCGAAACGTTATGAAACAAGCTCACGACCCGGCTTACAACGCAGCTTACAACCGCAGTGCCGCCGGCAGGCGATTGAGTCGTCTCGCGACTGCTCTCGCCGCCGCTTCCGTCGTCGCCGCGGCATGGTTTGCCGGTGCGACGCCGGCCCACGCCCAGATGATGGTGCTCACGCCGCCGCCGCCCATCCGCGAAGTCGTCCCGCCGCCGCGCAACGGCTGGGCGTGGGTGCCGGGCTTCTGGGTCTGGCGTCACGGCCGCTATATCTGGTCGCCGGGGCACTGGATCCCGGTTGCGCAAGCCATGCCGATGCAACCCCCGCCGCCGCCTCCGCCGCCCCCGGTCGCGGAGGTGATACGGCTTTCCGCCGACGCGCTGTTCGCGTTCGACCGCTCCTCGCTCGCCGACATGTTGCCTGGCGGGCGCAGCGAGATTCGCAACGTCGCGGCGAAGCTGAACCGGATGGAGTTCGATCACATCGAGGTGCGCGGCTATACGGACCGGCTCGGCTCCGTAGAGCACAACATGCAGCTATCGCAGCGCCGCGCCGACGCGGTGAAGTCGCTGCTGGTCCAGCAGGGCATTCCGGCGGAAAACATCGATGCACGCGGTTATGGGATGCAGGACCCGATTACCGACCACTGCTCGGACAGCCTGCCGCGTAACCAGCTCATCGAATGTCTGCAGCCGGACCGGCGCGTGGAGATCGTGACTTACGCGCGGCGGGCTCGACAGTGGGTGCCGCCTTCGCCGCACGGAGCGGGAGCGATGCCGCCGTCGCCTGGCGCACCGGGGATGATGCAACCGCCGCCGCCTCAGGGAGTGCCGGGGATGGTGCCGCAGTCGCCGGGCGGGCCGGGGATGATGCAGCGGTATTGAAACCCGCTTGCATCGATCTCCTCAGGCCGCCTGCAATAAAGTACCGGCTCCTGGCACAACGGGTTCCAGCCCGAGATGATCGAGCATCCGACGCACAGTGCAGACGGCCGTCGACACGGTCGGAATTCCCGTCGCGTCCTGTATGCACTGGATTGCCGGCAGCGACGGCATCTGCACGCAGGCGGAGGCCACGATCACGTCGACGCCGCGCGTATCCAGCCTCTTGACGTCGTCGAGCAACCGCATTGGATCGCGCCGGCCGACTTCGAGGTTATCGGGAATCTCGAAGCAGATTGCATCGACGACTTCGATTCCTTCATGCTCGATGTACTGGACTACCAGGTCGGTTAGCGGCTTCATGTAAGGGGCCATCAACGCGATGCGGCGCGCGCCGAGAATCTTGAGTCCTTCCACTAGCGCGCCGGCCGAGGTCATCACCGGCGCGAGGCACTGATTCGCACGCGCCACGGCGGTCAGTTCCTGCTCGGTCTGACGGTGGTAGCCAAGACCCATGGCCATGATCGCGACGAGGCATGCCGTGCTCATCACGTCCACACGGGCGTCAGCCAGTTCGGCGGCGCAGCGCAAGCCCTCCTTGTTCATGGCCGCGAGTTCCTCTTGCGTGACTTTATGCATGCGCATGCGGCTGGAGTGAAACGTGAACTGCTCGCCGGGCCGAATCGCCTCGCGGGCGCGCAGCATGGCGGGGATCTCGGTTTCCATCGTCGTGTTGGAACTGGGCACGATCTGCCCGATGCGATAAAGCCTGGTCACGGTACGTTCCTTTCTTTACTGGATGACGGATTCGAAGCCGCCCGCGCTTTGGGTGGCGGATAGCGCTTCATATGCAGCGGCGAAGCGCGGATCGCGCTGCCTGAGATCGTCGTGGCTGACCTTGCCGGTGCGTCGCATGTAGTCGTAGGCGAAGCTCACCGGATCGAGGTGCAGTTTGTCGGCGACGTTTTCGTACCAGTCGAGGCTTCTGGCCGCCGCGCCCTGGAACGTCGACGACGCCGGTCTGCGTTCCGCCTCGAAAGCGGCAAAGGCAGCCGGAAGATCGCCCGCGTGCGACGCCAGCGCCCGGTGCAGCGCGATGGCGTCCTGCATTGCCATGCGCGTGCCCGAGCCGAGCGAAAAGTGCACGGTGCGCAGTGCATCTCCGAGCAGCACGATATTGCCGTGGCTCCAGTGCTCGTTGCTGACGATATTCGCTTCGAACCAGAGCGAGCGGTTCGTCAGCAGTTCGTTGCTGCCCAGTTCGGGCCGGAAGACTTCGGCGCAGAAGCGGCGGCTCTCGTCCTCGCCGGCGGTGTCGAGTCCGGCGCGCCGCCAGGTGTCGGGATCCGTTTCGATCAGAAAGGTCGACAGATCAGGGCTGTACTGATAACTGTGCGCGATGAACACGCCGTGGCGGGTTTCGCGAAAGATCAGCGACACCGGATGAAAACGCTGGTGCGTGCCGTACCACGCGAACTTGTTGCGGCGCTGGACGAAACTCGGGCGGAAGTGGTCCGCGAGCTGCGTGCGGGTCGCGCTGTTGCCGCCGTCGGCGGCGACCAGCAGATCGCAGTCGGCGGCGAGCACGCGCGCGTCGTCGATGCGGCGTCCGTATTCGATGCGAATGCCTTCGCGTTCGCACGCGCGTTGCAGCACGCGCAGCATGTCGATACGCGAGGTGCGCGAAAAGTGGTTGCCGTGCACCTGCACGTGGGTGCCCCGGTGCACGATTTCCATGTAGTCGCAGCGCTCGTGGTGGGCGATGAACTCGTCGAAGAACCCCGGATCGGCCTCTTTCAGAAACGCGAGCCCGACGTCCGAAAACACGACGCCCCATCCATACGTCGCGCCCTCCGCGTTGCGTTCGTAAATCCGGATCTGATGCGCGCGGTTGTGTTTTTTCGCAAGCAATGCGAAATACATGCCGGCGGGGCCGGCCCCGATGATGTCGATCTTCATGATTGGTTCTCCTGCTCAAGCATGTCCGCGATGAGCCGTTTCATGGCCGGCTTGTCCACCTTGCCGACGCGCGTGACGGGAAACGCCTCGACCACTTCGACACGCTCGGGACACTTGTATCTGGCGAGGCCGCGCTCGACGAGGAACTGGCCGAGCGAGCGCACGTCCGGCGCCGGCAGGCCGGGGCGCACGACGATGAAAATGCAGCCCTTTTCGCCGTAGAACGGATCGGGCATGGGCACGAGTTTGGCGTCGGCCACGGCGGGATGCTGGCTGACGTGGCCTTCGACTTCCTCGCAGCCGATCTTTTCGCCGCCGCGGTTTACGTTGTCGCGCAGACGGCCCTCGAATGCGTAATAGTGCACGCCGTCTACGCAGTGCGCAGTCATCATGTCGCCGGTGCGGTAGAAGCCGTCGGACGTGAAAGATAGTGCATTGGCCTCGGCATTACCCACATAGCCGGTCAGGCTGGACGGGCCGCGGAAACATAGTTCACCCGGCTGTCCCGTCGCCACGGGGCGTTCGGTTTCCGGTTCCAGCAGCCGGATCTCGTCGTCCGCGCAGCCCGAGCAGCCCTGCGTATGGTGGCGCGCGAATGCGGGCGCGTCAGCCGGTGCGCCGAGCAGCAGGCCTTCGGTGATCCCGTACAGGTTCGAACACGGCACGCCGAGATGCGCCTCCAGCGTGTCCGCGCGGCTCATCGTCGAAAACAGCTGCAGCGACGACAGATCGTGTCGCGCGACGTCCGGATACGCCATCAGTTGCGGTGCGATGGGGCCGATCGACAGCGCGTGCGTGACCCGATGCTCGCCGATCAGATCGAGCATGCGGGGGATGTCCACCTTCGGCATAAGCACGACAGGCGTGCCCATCAGCACAGTCGGGATCAGCGCGTACAACTGTCCCGCGTTGTGCATCAGCGGCAGCGACCAGATCAGGCGGCTGTCGGCATCGATGCGGTAGCGGCGCATCCAGCCCGCCGAGTGCCCGAGGTACTCGGCGTGAAAGCGCGGAATGATCTTCGGCACGCCGGTGGTGCCGCCGGAAAGCTGGAACGTCAGCACGTCCGCGAGGCCCAGCCGTACGCGCGCAAGATCTTCTTTCGCGCGGGCCAACGGCATGTCGTCGATCAGCGCCTGAAGGCCGGTCAGTCCTGTGCGTTCGCCGCGGACCACGACGATATGTTCGATCGACGCATGGCGTGCCTTCATCGATTCGGCGAACGACAGCAGATCGAACGATCCGAAATCCGCCTGCACGAAGTAGCCGCGCGCGCCGGACTGCTCGGCGAGCTGGCCGATTTCGATCTCGCGATGCTGCGGCAGCGAACACACCGGCACGATGCCGGCCTTGAAGCAGGCGAGCAGGGCCAGCGCGGTTTCCACCGTCGTGCCTAGCTGAAAGATCGCCCGGTCGCCAGGCGCGAGGCCCAACGCGAGAAGCGCGGCGGCCAGGCGATCGGTCGTCTCGTCGAGTTCGGTGAAATCGATGCGGCGCGTCTCGCCAATGAAGGCGACGCGCTGCGGATGGCGCCGGGCCGTGGCGCGCAGCGCGTCGCCGACGGTGCTGCCGATCCAGGCGCCGCTCGCCAGCGCGGCATCGGCACGCGCGGCCGTGGGATAGACGACGCCGGCAAGCGGATGTTCGACATGATGTTGCATCTGTGTCTCCTCTTGCGTCCCGTTAGCGCGGCATCGGCGCTGACATCGGCGCAATGCGCACGACATCGCGGTCGAAGCGCTCGATGCGTCCGTGCATGCCGCCGGTGAGCATGCCGTACCAGAGTGCGGGCTTGAAGCCGAGCGACTTGCGCTCGAATTCGATCGGGCCATCCGCTTCTATCATGTCGTACTCCTGACCTTCAAGCAAACGGCAATCCGCGCGCTCGGCTGCTGCGCGCACGAGCGGCGCGAACTCTTCCACGCGGGGGACGGTAATGCGTACCGGCGCATCTGAAACGACGCCGTGTCCGGCGACCAGCGCCGCCTTGCGGTTCCAGACCGCGTCGACGGTGTCGAGCGTCTTGCCGCCGGCGCGCGCCGCGTCTTCCAGGGCCATCGCGGCTTCGAGGGTCAGTCGGGCATCGGTGGCGTCCAGCTCGGTGAGCGGGCGCAGCTTGCGCGTGAACTCGACGAAGTAGCCGTTGGGATCGCGCACATAGATCGACTCGATGACTTCGTGCCGCGTTTCCACGGACACGTCGAGCCCCTGCGACTCGAGGCGCTGCTTCCAGGCACGCAGTGCTTCGGGGCTGTCGACGAGCCACGCCGTATGCGTTGCGTCGGCCACGTGGTCGTCCGGCAGCGGACGCGCGG
>Ga0131853_10016596_pt1 | contig 13425 bp, 7 predicted proteins | sample TergutLab28metaG_FD_92764 | JGI IMG/M metagenome (GOLD analysis project Ga0131853, IMG submission 92764) | Labiotermes labralis P1 segment gut microbial communities from Petit-Saut dam, French Guiana - Lab288 P1 (version 2) (version 2) | ecosystem: Host-associated > Arthropoda: Insects >...
TAATTTTGAAAAATCCAGATTACATATACCTGGAATTATGGCATATGCGTTTTGTATTTTATCGTAATTACTCGCAGGTATTACCAAGATAACATGCCCGAAATGGGTAAACCTTCTTGTTTCTCTGATAAACAGGTTTTACTAACCGCTAATTAAAATTATGCCCAGCACCTACATCAAAAGCAACCAGAATGCACTTCTTACGATCTTGATTCTTGAACAAATTTTATTTATTCGACATTAAGCACGTGGAAGCAGAAGTATTGGCAGTCTTCTGTTACTCTCTGTAACAGGACACAACCCATGGTTGCTCTTTCAATAGAATGAGTTGCCAGTAGAACAAAAGACACATAATTCACATATAAACGTAACATTCAGGCGCTTTACCGTAATCATTGTTGCAGTGGAAGAGCAATAAGTATTAAATATTCCGAGCGTGTGTCTGTAGCTAGAGTTACCCAACATATATTGTCAACTATGGCCTGTCTGGCTCCACTAAATTTTTCCACATTATGTCATAAACGGCATGGTTTTCTTATAAAAGTTAGTTAACATAAAATGTGTGGATTAATTTTTTCCGAAACATTTTTCATCCTAAAAAGAAAGACATTATCATAAATGTACATAGTTCTCATGCAAGGACTCGTTATTCTTGCCAGATTTTAATCAAATTCAAGCTGTCTCCACAGATTTTCAAAAAATTTTCGAATATAAGATTTCATTAATATCCGTCTAGTTAGTAGGAGCCGAGTTGTTTCGTGCGAACGGACAGACACATGGACAAACGGACGGACAGACAGAAACGATTTGTGTTCTTAAAATTATTGTGTTGTTAATAGCTTATTCAGCCGAAATAAATTTATAATTCAAAAATAAAATTCAATTTACCTCACAGGAGTCAAGACGGATTCGTGCGAAGACCGGCATAAAATCGGATCGTAACGAATTCAGATCATACTCCTGGCATTTTATGCTACATGTAAAACATATTATTATTATTATTATTGTAACAAGTAATGTACTTTGGAGTTAATTAGTAAGGGCAAATTTAATCCACATTCAATTTGTCGGACAGCCTCAAAATTTCACATGTCACAATGTTCTTGACTGTCGACAGCTGATCAAGTCACAAAGATCGCTATCCGCCTTATCTTTATATCAACTTTTACATGCCCGTCCCCAGCAATTCACATGCTATCATAGCCACGGCAATATGCAACAACCCGAACGCGGTCTGAAGCAAAATTCTCCCAAATGCAGGTCAAGCCTTACCAGTACAACAAAATATGCTTCGAAAGTACAAGTAATGTGGGAGGTTCTCCTGCAGTGAAGGCGAATTGCGAGCAAAGATGACACATAACTTTTTCTAGTAACTATACGTGTAATGTCATTGCTGCAAGGAACTGCGACGGAATAGATAGTTACAGAGAAGGAACATTATTGTGACTTCCAGTGAGTCGCAGTTCCAGAGGACCGGTGAGGTGTCGTTCTTCCACTGATGGGAAGAAGCAAGAAAGGTAACCCTCAACCTCCAGGTTTACCCCACCAGGAGGCTCAACGATGATGTCTCCACTACTCCATGGCATTGTCGCAGAAACTAGGTCACATGAGTCATTTGTTCCTCTCCCTCTAATCACACACGAATTAGTGGTAGGAGCGAAAGGGTAAGACGAAGACTTTAGTGCCACTGTTTCACCATCCCCCACCTGATTCACGGTTCGCCTTTCCCTCCCCTCACCACCTGCCCCATTGCCCCTCACGTGTCTATAAAAGGACGGGCTATCCTGAAACCTCTCCTTGTGGACCCCCATCCCAGAGTAACTTGAGATAAACCGCCGCCAGAAGGAATTCTAAGCAACACTCCCCTCTGGACTTGACAAGAATAACCCAGTTACAAATCTCACGTGGTGCTATTAACTGTCTCACTCAATGTAGACTCTCTTTTCTTGCTGCGACGGTGGCCAACGCCGACTAAACGTAATGTACATGTTCGGCGCTTGCTCGGTATCGCCCTGAAGCAAGGCGCAGGCGTCAGCTGCAGGAAGATCGTCTTCCCACCTCCGAAAATTCTTGCAATATCTTCTCGGTCTTGGCGTGGACGTCGTTACCACACGAACGACGAAACGTGCTGAGGGCGCAGGTTGGCCAGCCGACAGGTTTGTCAGTGAGCGGTACAAGGGCATTAATTGGAAATAACCAACATGTCATCCGCGGTGCAAAAGACAACCAAATCGTACACGTACCGTTCTACAGGGGGCGCTAACGCAGATGTCAGCATCGAATACTCCGCCGATCTGAGCGCCCTCTCCCGATTGGAGGTAGGTCATGAATACATGTGCAACCATGTGCATACCAAGACAGTGGCAGCTAATCAACAAAGCTTACATAAAATGCATATAACCAGTGTGGCTTTCATCTACATGAAATAATCATACTCCATGGAAAATGTCCATTGTAGACATGTCATTACTAACGTATGTACCAAACTGTCACACGCCGTAAACGTCATTAAGCAACGAACAAAATGGGTTTATGACTTGAAAACTGTGGTTTTATGTTTGTGTCTTACACGCACTAAATCTACTGCGCTCACTTGAATGTATATGGAAACTAATCCATGACTCTGTAATAGGATATTCATTTTTACTGTGATGCATTCCTAAAGATTTTGCGACCCTGAAAATTACTAATGCAGCGCATTGTCTTGTAAACCTTTTAGAACAGTATTATATATCTCAGTGTATTACTTGTTTAGTACTGTAACACACAAATATGTCAGGCTTTAATATAATGGCGAGAGGTTTCTACAACTGTCGACATTAGGGTGCCTGTATGTGTTTCAGCCTACACAATTCCAAATAACCTGTTTCCACAATGTCACGATTAACAAAACTCCATTTACAAATTAGATCCACGGACCATTTGTCATCATTCGTCCCCGAATCTTCTGAAACGAACACCCACAAAAATTATTAGTCGATTATTATTATTATTATTATTATTACCATCATCCACCACCAGCGTCGTCGTCGTTGTTATAGTTGCCGCTGTTGCTCAAACTTGTAGCTAGCTAAAGATTTTCTTTAAAGGAGACTGCTTTTAAATTTTACTCACGTCCCTTCAAAAATAAAGCTCAGTTGCATTTGTCAAATTCATGAACAGTTAATGACGTTGTCTAGCAAAATTTACAGGTCTATGCTGAATCTACGATTGTAAATTTTTGATTTGCAAACAAATAAACAGAAATAGGTGCAGGGAGAGAACCAGGAATTTTCTGCTTCTTGTCTGCCTTTACTTCGTTAATTTCCTTTGCCTTGCGCTCTTTCTTCCTTTTTCTTCTTTTTTATTTTAATTTTCATTGCATTCTTTCGGTTTAAAAGTATGTCGAATTCAGCAACAGTTGCAGCAGCAAATGCAAACAGATTCTCTGTTCTCAAAAAGCTGTCATATTATATGCGCCTGGTCTATTCCACGTTTCTCAACATTCCTTAGTTTAATTGTGGTTTATCTGACGACGCTGTCGGTATCGCACACTTAATAGCGTCGGATAACAAGACAAAAGTAAATAATGGACTGAAAGTGGTGTACAAGGAAGCATTAGTGAATGAATTTGAGGCAATACGGAGGAAAGCCGCCATTAACCCCAATCACGAAAGTTGGTGTCCTGACCGAGATGTGAACCGGAAATTCCTCGAATACAGAGGTCCTACGAGTAAGAAACTTTACTACTTAAGCCATATTTCCCTACCAGTTTTATAACAACGCTTCTATATTTGTTCATAGGATAAGATCCGCCTGCTCCAGGAAGATCTAGAGTCGGAGAGGGAATTGCGCCAGAGGGTGAGTGCTCTGAAATCATTTATATTGTATTCCGTCAACTTCAGACACACGTCTTCTGTGATTACTGTCGTGAGCAGCATGGCACTGGCACAGAATTAATGAGCATCATAGCACAAGCACAAAATCTGCTCTAGTTCACTCCAAACGTGAGATCAGATACTCAAGAAACTTTATACACTTTACGAAATGCTATAGCATATATTCCACGCGTGCAACGTAACCCTCCCTTCTTGCTTCCTGCATTAATTATCCTATTAATGCTTGATGAAAAGTACAAAATTATCAAGAGTTTCATTACGCAGTAGAAGGCACCAGGAATCGAACCCATTCCACTTTCCTGATGTTCCTGACACTCCTCTTGAAGTGAGAACTGGTAGAAATGACGACGTTCTAGCGCAGTTCTGCCTCAAGTTTGCGCAACGACAATTTCAGTAGCAGCTCGAAAATGATATTACAACTTGTGCAATAAGACGTTTCATTTTCCTATGTAACCATCTAGGTTCTGACTCATACTACTTGGACAATGGGTGTTACTAACTTAGCTGTCTTAATATACTACACACGACTTAAGGGTCCCCCTAGACCACTCAGAACGCCAGACGGTTAATCTACATGTAACCAATTGGCTGCAGGTTTAGATCTCGTACATGAAGCAAACTAAGAATACGCGAAGTGAACGTCAACCATTTTCGCCTCTCTCGCACTAACTACAGTGTTATGTTTCTGTAAAACATGCCTAATAGACTACCTCATGATTTACGGATCGCGATTTGTCCATATTTCCTGCTGTTTCGTTTTCTGCTACATAAAAGACGTCAAAATGGTAACACTCTTGTTAATAGGGCGATCGCTAAGCTAAATTTACATTTACCTCTAGGTTACCAGTAGAAGCACCTGCTCCACCAATATCACTTTCTAGACATTTTTGGATTTCTTAACATCTATTGAATTATTTTCTGTGCAGAAACAGCACGACGCTTTAAAATATTTAAAAAGGAAACTGCTGCAGTCCTAAAATCCTCTAAGCGTAAACATAACACACTTTCATTTAACATGCAACTGGAGTTAAAATTTCTGTCTAAATGCCTATGATCGGACTCCTTAATATATCAAGCCCAATCTCCAGCAGCACTCGTAAAATTTTAAAGTTAGACAACCCGTTGAGTTTTCGTATAATGAAATTATACGGTTAACACTATTCGTTAATGCTAACGGTTATGTTCGTTTAGTATAAGTACTCGTACAACTCAAATCCACCAGCCTCTTACCAAAATCCACTCTACCACAGACACATTATCGTATATACCGGGCATGATCTCCAATAAACCGCCCCTGCAAGTTTCTTAAACTGTTGTTTAACCTTTCGGCGCCGAAATTATTTTTTTAATTTTAGCACACCCTGTATATAAAATGTGAATAATACAGGAACCAAATATGTTAGAATTATGAAACAAACTGCATTTTGAAGAGAAAAAATCGGAGAATATATACCATGTTTAAAATATTCAGTACTTGTATATAAAATGCAACTTTAGAGGTTAGCGGTGCGGTACGACCACTATAGTTGACAATAGGCTTCAAAAGGTTAATATTAAAAACTGAAACTAGCAATAGCCCATTACAGAAACTAAATGAGATAAGAAGTGAAATAATTGCATACAAAAATAATAAAAGAAAATTCGGAACACTGTAAGCAGTCTGCAAGTAACAACTTCTAAATTGAAGGGATGTTAATGCCGTGTAACCTGATAGTTAGTTACAGACGGTTCGATAGGAAATTCCTGCTCCATTTTGAGGGCACAAGATCGTCCTAAACGCGTTAAATAGCGTTACATTACACGGCATTTCATTGCAGCCACTGCCGCGAGAAACTCAAATCTCAAATGACATAGGCCTACTAACTTCTATCGAAGATTGTAAACTATCATATGCAAAATCAAAATAACACACACGTCACGATGTTGATAGCCGAAAGACTTTCTAGGAAAAGTTTAGAAAATCGCCAAGACATGCACGGAAAAGTGTGTTCGTTTATTTACAGGTCTTTTACGTAGTATATACTTCACAAACCGATTAGAGCGCGGAAACATAAAGCAGCGTGGTCCCTGTGATTAGGTAGGCACCACGCCATGAAGGCGTGTGGGGGAGTGGAGGTATAGCTCCAAGCACTTGGTGATGTGGCTTCAGCTTCATTATTCGGCCAATTTACCCCCGAAGAAAGCACCCCCTTTAGCCAACGAATAAAAGGCTGGGCGGATCTCAGAGCTGGTGTGAACAATGGCGACGAGAAAAATATCTTGCCTGTGCTGGCAATCAAACCACGGTTCATTAGTCGCCCAGCCCGTAGCCTTGTCACTGTATCGACTGAGGCACTGCGGCTCCCTTATATAACGTACAAGAAGAAGCGTTTGGAAGAAAGCAGGTACGGATTACTCTAACCTGCTATCGGAGCTTTAACGTGAAGGGAAGACGCGGATGGTGCAGTGTTTGCAGAAGCAAAAGGAACTAACCGCGAAGAACTATGTTGACAGAGATGGAGTTGCCAGCAACGACTTCTTTGCGCAATATCCTATTTCTTACGCAACGATCGCGTTTTAATCATATTATACCGGCCAACTGGTCTGTTTCCTCGACAAATATCCATGTTGTAATTATAAGAAGAAAACTGACAAAGGTTTATTTGCGTTAACGATAAAAAATTAAAAAAAACAGTACATTAGATGTTTTCTTTAATATTATGTCATGTACACCTCTTGCCTGTTTTACTTTGCTTGAAATATACTTAGGGCCATTCTCTAGCATCAGCGTGGGAGAGAAAGTATTAAGTTCGTATACTTCCGCCAGTTAACGACACAATCAAGTGAAACACAAATAATGGAGGATGGTTTATTATTAAACCTGGGCTCGACCTAATTCTTGGAAATATTCCACATAAACCTCACGTAAGTCTGTAGGTAGAGTACTAGAACTAAATAATTCATTTCCTTGTCTCATAGAATTCAAATTCAAATGCAGGGGCTGAAATAGTAAAAACCGATTCTTGAGTTACTGAAGACACGGCTTCAACTAGCCAGATGTTCGTTCAGTTGATGTAATGCTGAATGACTAATGAATTACAAATGATACTGAAGAAGTGGTCAGGACCTAAGTCGAAACAAAGTTTTACTGAAGATGATAATTTAGACACAAACTCCTACCAAAACATCCGGTTCCTGGACTTCAACCCGTAAACGTTCGTATACGAAGCACTGAACAAACAATGAGACGATTGGTCTGGAACAATGCCGTTCATATTTTAAGGACCAGTGTTATTTTATGTACCACAAGTTTCAATATTAAAGTATTCTACATTCTGCCCAGAGTGTATTCGTAAGGCTCAACCGTCTTACAACAAGCAGCAATGATTACTCTAAACATAATTAAGGTACTAGTTGTTACAACCGAAGTGGAGTATGTTTACTGCGCGGTACAAACTGAATACTTAAGTGCAGGTCACGTTAACTGTCGCCTTTCTGAATCCGGCGATTAGTCAGTGGCCTCTCACCGAGGAGAATGTGTTCGATCCCAGGTCAGTCCACGTGAGATTTTTGGTGGGCAAAGCAGCAGTGGGGGGGGGGGGTGGTTTTTCTCCGCGTACTTCGGTCTTCTCCTGTGATTATCATTCCACCAATGCTCCATACTCACCTTCATCTGCACACTGCTCTTATCAGCAAAAAAAAAAGGGATTAAGCCTGGGAACCTTCCAAAAAGCAATGCTCTTTTCTAAGTCGGGGAGAATGGATGGAAAAGTACTTTCTAATTTTTTTTTCGTTTTCGAATGACTGCGTTTTGGCATAGCTTTACTATTAATCGTGTTCTGTGATTCTAGTTGCTACCCACAGATAGAGCTGCACTGGAATTTCACCTCGTGTCTATATTAAAGCCAGTTAGCGTCACATTCCTGGGGACGATCCAGCATAAACGCATGTTTATAATCCGGATCGTCAGTTGGAAGCTTTCCCGGCCGCGAAGGATAAGATTCCCCCCAAAACTTATCAGGGATGGGTTGCTTATTCTCTAACTGGTATATGTTGGTACATTAGCTCTCAAGAAGCAATTTCTTTGAGCTATATGCTTCATAACCGGAAAAGTATCTGCTATAGGGCGGCGCAAAAGTCACTTGACAGTCAATACTTAAAATGTTGCCTCTGGTGTCAATTGACTTTTGCCCCATCCCGTGTAATAATTTCAAATCAGTCGCAAAAAATACAGCATCAAGTGGAATGACTCGTTATCACACGGCACTAAAGATGGAAGGACGGTTCGGGTAAATAATTTTTTTTTTGTATAGCACTCATGATTATTTATTAAAATCTACAGGCTGTGTGAATCCGTCACACGCCAGCAAGCGGGAAAATCGGTCAATATAATAAAGCTTCCAATGAAACTTGTGCTTCCTTGAGGAATGTCACATTTTAAACATTTTTACCGGCGTAAATCTTGATAAGAATTAAAAAGTCCCTGTATATACCGTATATTGTGGTCTAGTGATAATGACACTGTTACGTCTGGTAGACTGTTACCAATTTTGGAGAAAAATACAGCCTTATCTGCAGGGAAGGCAGAGTCAGTATGTTTGTCCAAAACACCTGTAACCATTAACCAGACTGCACGGTGTCATAGCCCAGCAGATCTAAATATTTATCTTCGCCGCCGTGTAAATTTCATATCACTTTATATCAACGTTCTGAAATATTTTATGTGTTAGGATATGTGTACAAACAAAAGACGATCTGTTCTATCAGAGACTAACTAACGTCTTTGCGTGTCGGATGCAGTTCGATCGATTTAACTGTATACATTCATTGCAATGATCCTGTATCAGACAATTCGTTTTAAAGGGAAGTGCCCTCGCAAATAACAGACTAAGCACTAAAGTTCTTACTGAGAAGCTTAGGTCTTTCTTAGAACTAAGAGACTTACACAGTGTGGACCCAACAAAGTGGACAAAATGTAAATGCCTGTGAGGAGAATTCCAAAAACATTTCAATACATGGGCGAAGCATTCCCAAAACCATTTCAATATCTGTGCGGAGGATAGCCAAAACCATTCCCATATCCCTGCAGATTACCAACAAAATTATTTCAATATCTGTGCGGAGTTCTAAGGACCCACTTCAATATATATGTATTGGACTACCAAAACTATGTCACAACCTGGGCAGTGTAACACCAAACAGCCCCAATATCGGTGCAATGTACTACCACAGTCGTTTTGGTTTCTGTGCGGAATACCGCCAAAACCACTGAATGAAGTGGTAAAAACAAATTTGTCTAGTCTAAAAGCTCTGATCTAGCGAGATAACGTCAAGTGCTAGAGATGGGCTGGCAAGCGTCTGTGCTGTTCACACGATTTAAATGCTTGTGTTTCAGTCGTGGATGCGACAGTGATGTGATGTAACTATTAACCCCCAAAGACTGCATCCCATAAAATATATTTCCAGAACTGTTCTTGACAAAGAAAATATGGGGAATGAGGTGGGGTGCAGAAACACCGTATGAGAACTGAACATTAAATTACTGTCAATAAAACATTCTTCCAGACACATCTAGATAAATAAGAGGAAATTATCTTATAAAGTCACCAGAAACACACTGAAATTCGCATATTATAATTTGGCAAATAACTGTCACAGATGTTTCTAAGCACACCATGAAACCTATTAAATGAAACTGTTCATTTTAAGACTTGGTAATACACGAGGTACTGCCATCATAACGACATTAACACGCCCAAAAGTCAGTGCATTCTCAAAATGTTCTGTCACATGGACTTACCAAAAACGCCGAAGTAGCAGTGCCTCATTTCTTTTCCGCTCGAACCCCCTGAAAATAATTTATGAACGTTGCCATTATCATTTCCATTATAAAATAATCATAAGCTGCATTCTGAAGCTAGTAAGTAAAGATCACATGCATGACTACTTATTAACTGAAATTCTGGGGGACGATTTCCAGAGATAAATAACATGAAGACGTCCGTACATAAAAACGACAATGTTGTTACAATTTAATAAGAACACGAGAAAATTTACCAAACGAAAATCTAAAATTAAATACACTTGCATCACAAGAACATATATTCAAGAATGCTACACGTTCCTTTAACTTGAATATTATACACTTTTATTCACATTCTTGCTTTATTAGGGGGGAACATCTGCGTTTGCAAAATATCCTGTTATAAAAATGCACGTCATATAAATGTGCTGTTTTTTATGGGGGAAAAACATATTTCTAATTAGTCGGTAGACGTCTCATATTCGAAACTCATCCAGTGCTTGCATTCATATTCTTATACTGTTGGGATGGTTGCTATTCTCATCACGTGCTGTAACATTAAGAAACCAAACGGTTTACTCAGACAGCCTGTTTCTGTGTCTCATATCATTCTGAGCATCCTGAGAACCAAGACTTGTTTTATCAGGTTTCCCTCAAAAACAAATTATGGTATTTACACAATAAACTCCCGCAACATGTTCCGGCAGCAACTGCCACCATCAGGTGGGTGTTTCTTTCATCTAAAAGCTATCGTAAAAGCACTAGGTGTACTCAAACAATAATAAGGTATTCCTGCTTAGGAACAAACAGATAAGCTGCAACCAATGTGACATTTTATGTACTTTGTATAAGACCTGCATTTTTTTATATTGTTTCACTGAATAAAGAAACATGTTGTGACAGGGTATAATGTAAATATCATCCACGTACCCATGTATTTGACCGCAACATACAGCAAAATATGTCCATGTATGCATAGTATGCTGCTACAACATAAAAGTCTCACGATAAATCGCGGTAATGTCCATAACAAGCATTAAATTGGTAGGTCTACAAAATGGAATCGCAGTACATTTCCTACGCGGCAGCAACTGAAGTTTTATGTACTGGTTAACTTATTGCTTCACTTTGAAGCACGGAATTTGTGAATTAATATTTAAAAATTCACTTCCTACCTCACAGAAAACACTGCGTCTCTATCACAATGATCCAACTCTTACCTCTGTCCATGGAAATGGCCAATGTTTGTTCTGCTAGTTCTACGAAACACGTAAATACGACCTTTGGACCAAACAGGCGGTCTACATTTTAGCCACCCTGCTTTGAATGCGTAACAGATAAAAATCCCAATAAAAAACTGCTTTCCCTGAAGGACGTATTTTAAGAATCAGCACATGGGAGGTTTGTTCAGAATAGAAATAATGGTTTCCCAATTAAATCATCACATCACGAGTGTAAAAAAAATGCCAAGTGAAATTAGTTTGTATGAATAACACATTCAGCAGAAAAGGCAGGAGTTAGTCTCCAACGCTGCCAAAACATTCAGACGGTGTTTATTGACTCGGCGTTCCAGTCCCCTGACCTCACAGGTCTGACCAGTAGGATACATGATGTCAGCAGATGACGCGTACAAGAAAGATGGTTAGTGTGATCCCTTACATCTTGGAAAACTTCTGGAGGCGAAATAACGATAGCGAAATAAAGACGTTAGAGTGTAAGAACACTTCACATCACTTTATACTAATCAAATTAATTCACATTCGTCTGATACAAGAACTGTTTCTACACACTAAATTGGCACTGAGTTAAAATCTCTGTTTGTTTCCTAGGTTGCACTCTGGCACTGTAATAACTGCCAAGTATATAAGAGAGTTGCGAGATATGCTACAACAAATTGCAGAGTTGTAATATTAAAATGGATAGCTTATTCGTTTTATTTTTTGCGTGTTACTGAAGGCTTCGGTACTGAACACAAAATTACTTAACTGAAAAGTGTATCTGATCAATGCACCGTCTGAATATGCAAAGAAAATGCCAAACATAATTGCCAAAAGCCGTCAGAAATTCGTGCTAAAAGCAGCCTACGTAATCAACATGGAGATAATCTCCGACGCCCAACACCTTGATTTTTAAACTTACTTCTGAAACGGGATCTGTATCCGTCATAAGGAGTACAGGGACAAAGTTTCCTACTTTGGCCCATTTAGTCTAGATCACTGGACGGTGGAAGAAGTTATAACCAGAATATGTTCTCTGTTAACGTCAAATATTATCGGCGGAAGATAAGCATACAAACCCTGCAATACAATAAAGAGAGCAGCCACGCGGTAACGAAACTGAAATGTCCCACTAGGCACGGCCAAAATCCGTCACTCAATAGACCCTCTTAAACTTGGAGTTCGTAGCAGAACTTAAGAGGCTACTCAAGCCTACCTACTGTGTTCCTTTCTATTCCTAAACACCTAGTAGACGTATTCTAGTTGTTTTATTTTAATTCTGCGACGAAGTTAGTACGGCAGTGCAAATTACATACACGTTATTTTTGTCGAATATACAGTCAAATTTCACATCGTTACTATTTGAAACTGCCGATTTACAATGCTTCATACGTGCAGACATCATTTTGCCCTGTCTCAACACCAAACCGCGCATGGCTAGCTTCGGTGGTTCAAACGTCATAACCATGAAATCGAAAAATAAATTTCCCACGGTGTCCACCCTGTTATCTTAAATTTCACAAAAATATTACACTAGACAGAGACGCATAATTTTCCAATGTCCATCATTTCAGTTTCTATTAGAAGTGGCGCTTAGAGGCGCTCCAGGCTCATAAATTGTTATGTCCGCATATTGTTATTACTGAGTGTAGAAAATTAACACGAACGGCGTTGGTATGGCCAGCATAGGCGGTTTCGTAAAAAAAAATCGGTCAAATTGATCAAAAGCTGGAATAAACAGCTTGCAATCTCAAACACGTATTCATTTCTGTTAGCAAGGGCAGTAGTCAAAAAGCGAAATTACCCGGATGTCAGCAATGGGGATACAACAACCAGACCAATAACAGTCAACTTTAGTGTATCTCACCGTCGCCAGAAACATTAGGCAGTCTACATAGTATCGAACGAAATGTGGAAGGTTAGCTGGGAATGGTGAATTGGGAAGACGCGAAAGAAAGTGGTTACTGCCATTCTTCGCTGTATTTAGAAATTCGTACCGAGGATCTTAGCAGAGCCACTAAATATAATGTAACTGCAATTAATGGAAATATGAATGCACACTCTGTATCTAGTTTTCAGATTACTTTCTTAAAATACACTAGCATTACGGTAGCTACGTGTGATAAGCAGACTTGTATGAAATGTGCATTTATACACCTTCGACGAATAAACTTTCCATTGTAATGGGTATGAATACATATATTTAAATAAAAAATTTTGACGAGGCAAATAGGAAGGAACAGTGAACTTTAACATGCGTACCAACCTACAGTCATCATAGGTCTATGCCGAAATATGAAAGCTTGTCTCCTACTAAATAACTTTAATATAGATTATTATTCGTGTTAAGGTGATAAAATCGAGAACAATGAGATAGGCGGGGCATGTCGAGCGTATGGTGGAGAGGACAGGCGTATACTGGGTTTTGGTGGGGAAACCTGAAGGAAAGAAATCCACTTGTAAGACCCAGGCGTAGATGGGAGGATAATATTAAGATGGACCTTCAGGAAGTGGAATGTGGGGGCATGGGCTGGATCGATCTGGCTCA
>Ga0131853_10016597_pt1 | contig 13425 bp, 11 predicted proteins | sample TergutLab28metaG_FD_92764 | JGI IMG/M metagenome (GOLD analysis project Ga0131853, IMG submission 92764) | Labiotermes labralis P1 segment gut microbial communities from Petit-Saut dam, French Guiana - Lab288 P1 (version 2) (version 2) | ecosystem: Host-associated > Arthropoda: Insects >...
GGTATAGCTCTACTCTTCCATGACCGCGGCACTAGAAGGGGGTGAGTGGTCAGCAGCACGCCCCGGCCGCACTTTACCCCCGGGAAAGACCCGGTACCCATTGTACAGGAGACTGGGTGGGCCCCAGGGCCGGTCTGGACGGGCGGAAAATCTCGTCCCCACCGGGATTCGATCCCGGACCGTCCAGCCCGTACTCAGTCGCTATACCGACTGAGCTACACGGCCCACTACTACTACTACTACTACTACTAATACTACTACTACTAATAATAATAATAATAATAATCTGTAACAAACTTCTGTTGTCCTGAAGTTCAGAAAAGTGGAATACTGTGCATGCCTTTTCAGCGTAGGCCTGTTCACGATGAAGTCTGCTGTTAAGCGTCACAGAGTTACTCTATTTTTTCATGGAATTGGGTTTCTTAATCCAAACGTCAATACTTGTTCCATCTCTTCAGCTTCGATAAACGGCAATCATCCCATAAAATTACACTACATGCTAACTCTGACGCAAAGAATAAGTAACCTGACTGTGCACACTAACATAGCTTGTTTCTTATAATAAAACCAACTAGATGCACTAATTTCTCAAATTTATTTTTGGAATAGAGCTCTACATGTTTCGGACAGTTCCTCTGTCCATCATCAGGAGTTTTTCACTGTACACACAGCAATGGTATATGTCATACAGGTTTGCTGACAGTTTGCGAGCAGGATCAGGACGGAACGCGGAGTTCCGTCCTGATCCTGCTCGCAAGCTGTCAGCAAACCTATATGAAATTTACCATTGCTCTTTGAACAGTGAAAAACTCCTGATAATGGACAGAGGAACTGTCCGAAACATGTAGAGCTTTATTCCAAAAATAAATTTGAGAAATTAGTGCATCTAGTTGGTTTTATTATAAGAATTTATCATGATGCACGGTCACCTGAACGTAACATAGCTTGCTTGAATTAAACCTGTAAACGGACACCGAGCTATGACTCAGTATTACGAAGGCAGATCATTCATTGTCTCATCACACACACACACACACACACACACCGCCCATACACAATTACCCAACACGAACAGGCGACTGTCTCTTGCACAGTACATTTTAAATTATTCGAATGCGGGTGATGGAAACATCGGAGCCGGAATGGATCCCCGTCCAGGAAACTGCACCCCACCTGAAAGTGGGTCACACTGAACTCTGACTGATACCATTGCTGAGGGACGGACAAACCATTCATTCTCACTATAGAAACGGCTAGCAGCGCTATACAGACCTACTGCTACATTTCTTCTTTCGTTTCTCGGGTGTTCTTCGTTGCTTCTCTTTCGTTCCTGCTTTATTTACTTCCAATTTAATTCTCCCGTCTGTTCTCTTCTGCCCTCATCTGCAGCCTACATTCATTTCTTACAAGACAGGCAATGAACTTATGCAGTAACCTCAAGGCACGTTCGCGAAACCATTGTTACCGTGGAGAAGTAGCAAGTATTACATATCCTGAATGTGTTTGTAGCCTTAGTTATTAGGCATGCAAAGCGAATGCTCCGTACTAGATGGTGATGTGAGGCTTGTCTAGCTCTAACATACATATCCACAATATCTCATAAACGGCACGATTTTCGGGAGGGGGGGAGGGGTAATATTGAACATAAAATGTTTGTTTTGATTATCTGTACACGTTTTGCCTAAAATATTTCTCATTCTAAGAAGAAAGGAGCGAGATATTATCATAAGTGCATACAGGTCTATTCTTACAAGATTTTATCGAAACTTGAAATTTTTTAATAGATTTTCGAAAAATACTCACACATCACGTTTTACGAAAATCCGTCCAGTGGATGCCGACTTGTTCCATGCGGACGGACAGACAAGCAGACACGAAGAAGCAAACAACGTTTTTTCGCAATTTTGCGAAAGCGCCTAAAAAGTATGCTTACGAATTTTACCATGCAGACTATACGTGCGTACACGCGCGCAAATTCCAAATGTGAAACATGCGACAGATTTTTCACGAAAACTCGCTACAGATGTTAAGCCACTGAAAATACCCACACCGCCTACTGTTTTGTTTTCTGCAATCAGTGACATCAATACGGAAACCGTGCAGACTTCTGAAGAGGGTGGGACATAATAAACGGAAGGCATTTTGAGCTCGTGAAGCGAAAATTTTCAAAAATTATGTAACTTTTATAAAGGTTTGAATTTTATGTAATGTAAAATAATAAGACGACGGACGGACGAAAAACTTTCCTTAGTTTTCTGTACAGTGTTAACTAATGGATCGTTTTGAAATGTTTTGCACTGGCAGGGAATAGAACCGCGATGAGTCGTTCAACCAACAGTCTTACTAAATATACGGAAAAGGCTATCCCGGCTTCTATTCTGCATGAAGTAAGTAATGTTTAGAGTCAATAATTACGTACATACAGGGGTGATGATAAGTCCTTAGCCAGACCAGGAAGGAAACAAGCTACATTCCCCGCATTTTATGGAACTTCGAGGTTCATTACCACATTCACAAGAGTCCACCACCTGTCCCTACCCTAGCCAAATCAATCCATTCCTCTGCCCATCACACTTTTGACAGGCGCAGCTTGTTTCTTTCCTGGTCGGGCTAAGGACTTATCAGCACCCCGGTATTTGTTGGTAAAGTGAAATTCATATCCGACAACTAAACCTATGGTGTCCTGTACAAAACGCAAAACATCAGACCAACCGTAAACCATCAATTTTTTGTGTCTATTTTTTAAAGCTATCGCGAATGTGATAAACAATTTACAAGCTAAAATGTGTAATTACAGCATACGCTGAAAATGTTCCCCACCTTCTTGAAAACAAGCACTCGCGCTCTGCAGTTTTCTTGCAACTTCTCGGAGACCTCGTCAATGCCTGCAGAGGCTTGTACGGTGTCATGTTGAAGACCTCCAAGCGTCTTGGGTTATTGCTGTAAAATCTTTCTTTAATAAAACCCCCACAGAAAGAAGTCAGCTGGCATAACGTCTGGGAATCGTGGTAGCCAAAGACCACATCCGACAATACCATCACAAAAGAGGTCCTGCAAGAAAGCTGTTGTTTCGGCGGTATGGGCGGTCGCCCGGTCTTACTGCAACCAGCAATCCAGTTTATTCTCTTCCAACACAACAAAGAACTGTGAGAATAAAAAAATTTGATACTACCCGCAGTAATTGTCTCTTCAGAGAACAACTGTCCCACAACTCGATTTCAAGGTACTGCGCATCAAACAACCTTTGACGAATGCAGTAGATTTTCAAGCAGTGCACGTGGGTTTTCAGAACTCCCTACTCTACTGTTTTGACTATTATGTAGCCAATCAAGTGGAACTATGATTCATCGGGGGGGGGGGGGGGGGGGGGGGAGGGGGGGGGAGAGGTAGGGAAACCTGTAAAACACATATACCCATTCACGCACTAAACCACGAAACGATGACAATACCGAATTATTGAATTCATCAGCTTACAGGTGAAGCACTGACTGCAATCCAGTCTCCAGTAACTTTAGCTTTCTGGTTGCTCGAGGACACCTTGACTTAAATAGACAAAGTTTCCTTGACAGTGTTCTCGAACATGTAAAATAACCACTGCCACCGGGTAAGAACCCAACTGCAGTAAATATATATATATGTATATATATATATATATATGTATGTATATATATATATATACATATATATTACATTCGGATGGCTATCTTGTTAGCGTTTCTCAACAATGCGTGCCGTATTGTGTGATGAAACCGTCAAAGAAATAACATGTTTCATTCTTGATTTCAAAAGTTCGCCGTGTTCTGAATGTTGTGTGCTTTCTTCTGGGTAATTCCCCGGCGTCTGAATTTTATATCCCGACGTTTCGGTACACTGTTCCATCTTCTCAACCCCAGTCATTCTTCATACCTACCCGCCTATGAAGATGGAAGAGACAGTGTGTTCCGAAACGTTGGCATATAAAATTCAGACGCCGGGGAATTACCCAGAAGAAAGCATACGACAAATGTTTCACGTTGCAAGCACTCCCAGTTTCCTTCAATTTTTCCAATGGTCTGAATTTTGTCTTATTTTTTGAACTTCTTCATCGGACTGCACATGGCCAAATGCTTCACGAACTGCAGCAAAAGATGCAGTTACAAAAAAAAATCCAAAGAATGTACACATGTTCTTGTGCTGAGTAACAAGAAACTGTCGATTGCTGAACTACCGCGCGACTGGTAACAGACAAAACGGAAGCAAGACAGAGAACTTGTGATGAATGACTCAACAAATGTTTAAAGAGGAGACCTACAGCGGGGGAATGGAGGGCGCAGCTTATTATGTGCTTGTTCCATTATCTTTACATGTCCGCTCTTTGTGTTGCGTCTTATACAGGGCACTCTGTATAGCACAGGCCATACAAAATATCTACTATTTAAGCGCTTCACAAAATTAAGGAAAAATAACGAACATTAATGAACGTGCAGGTCGTGTAAGATAAGAAATCTATACAATAAGAGGGTTGGCTTTATATGAATTCTATCTTAAATTCCTTGTTTTTTTTCCGTGTTCTGTGTTTGTGTGTGTGTGTGTGTGTGTGTGTGTGTACTGATGCACATATGTACTTCCGTATGACGCTGGGGGACGGTGGGCCAGGAGGCATTTCGGCACCGACGACTATATACGGCCAATATTCGACAGAAGATCCAAACAACCAGAATTACGACGACACAAAAAGTTCAGACCTTAAAAACGAAGAATTAAATGTATAAAAGGTGATTCCTTCTCTCCACGCGGCATTCCTTTTGTTGCATAAATCTACCCTGGTATAGCAACATTCAGCGAAGGCGTCGAGATGGATAGGCAGGGTTTTTGAAAGCGACACCAGCCTACTTCAAAGTGTCGCACCGGCATGCACTTGGGGTCAGTGATGTAAACCACGATGTAATTGTCAGGATAGCCGTAAATGGGACAGGAACTCCAGAACAGCAACCTACGGCGTTACCTCACCAACCCGTTCAATTGACAGAGAAGGGCTCACGGGAAAAAATAACTGACGAAGACCACTAACAGTACCCGGCAGCACAGCCGACAGACGCCTGCAGAAATCGCATGGGACATGACGGCGCCTGAACCCAGTCAATCTAGGTCACGGCTTGCGAATGGTGATGTACTACAAAAACTGAGGTATGATGAAGATATCGCTCCTGATCTCATTCGGGGAGTACCGGGTTTGAATACTCGCAGGGAACAGGCTTTCTGACCTAAACTGATACGCCTCATTCTTTACATGCGAACGACGCAAAATAGGCAAACACCGCTCTCTCACACACCACTGGCGATTCAGCATTCATCCCATATTGTTACGGGCCGGCAGAGCGTATACGGTGTAGGAACTTGGCCACACGTTGAAAACCCGAGGAATCGTGGTTCGATTCCTGATCAAAACAAATAGTTCTTGCCTCTTTAAAACATAGAGACCGGCTCTGAGACCCACCCAATCTTCTATACAGCGAGTATCGGGTATGATTTCGTAGTGCACAAAATAGCCTAGGCGTGACCACTTACTTCCACCTACTGCCGGGGTTACGAATGAATGGAGTTAAGCTCCTACTCTCTCCGTATGCCTTCATGGTGTGCACAGGAACACTCTCAACTTCACCATTACCTTTACCCACTATTTTTTAAAACAACACATCATCATCAGTCCAGCGCAATTATATACTCTCAGAAAACCGCTACATTTTTTAAATTACGTAATCCATCATGGGGCTAAATACAGCTTTAAATTGCAAGTTAAATGCAACCCATAATATTGCATTACAATTTAGTTTACTTTTTTGTGGGATCTCACATCCCAATATTCGTATTAGAATAAAATTTTAATATGCAAAATTAGACAATAGTATGTAAAAATTATTTATTGAAATTAATTGTAGTGTGTATTCTGCTGCTGTTATTAATACCGGAGTTTTGGAAGTCACAAACGTCAAAGAATTATGATTATGTTGAAATAAATTAAAAACCCTTTTGTTAAGAGTCTGTATATATTGCAAGAAATGAGTTGAATGGTTTTACGTTTACCAGGCGGAAGGATGTGTTCCTTCCTCCTGGTAGACTTCTTGCATAAACGTATGAAAAACAAATCATACAAAACTGCATGTACAAATGGTCTTCTTCATAATGAACACATGATGTTCGAAACATGAAGAAGACACCAAGAACTGAATTAAAACATTAATTTAAAAAGTGTGCATTTGTTGATTTACGTTACATACATAACAGAAGCTTTAGTAGCTGTTAGTAAGGAGATTGGACTATAAGTAAATGATGACATAATTAAGTACATGGTCATGTCGCGAGATCAGAATACAGGACGAAGTCACAATATAAAGACTGATGATAGTTCCCATGAAAGGGTGGAGCAGTTCAAATATTTGGGAACAAACTTTACGAATCAAAATTTTATTCAGAAAGAAATTAAGAGCAGACTGAAGTCAGGGAATGCTTGCTACCATTCGGTAAAGAATCTTTTGTCTTCCACTTTGCTATCCAAAAAAACACAGATTAAGTCATGCAGAACTATAATTTGCCTGTTGCTTTGTATAGGTGTGAAATATGGTCGCTCACATTGATGGAGGAATGACGGGTGAGCGCTTTTGAGAATGGGGTGCTGAGGAGAATATTTGGGCTCAAGAAGGACGAGGTAATAGGGGAGCGGACAAAACTACATAATGAGGAGCTTATTTTTCTGTACTCCTCACCAAACATTGTTCGGGTGATAAAATCTAGAAGAATGAGATGGGTGAGCCAAGAAGCAGGTATGGGGGAGAGGAGAGGTGCATACAGGGTTCTGGTGGGGAAAACTGAGGGAAAGAGGCCGCTTGAAGACCCAGGCGTAGATGGTTGGATTATATTAAGATGGACCTTCAGAAAGTGGGATGGAGAGCATGGACTGGATTGATCTGGCTCAGGAGAGGGACAGGTGGCGGGCAATTGTAAACGCGGTAATGAACTTCAGGGTTCCATTAAATGTGGGGAATTTCTTGACTAGCTGAGAACCAGTTAGGTTCTCTGCTCCATGGAGTAAGTAATTAATTATGCAAGTATGCAAGTCACTTCGAGTTCGACTGTTACCATAAAAATCAAGAATACCTTAAGACATTATTGCGTAAATAACAGCTACAATACCGCGCTTTATACATGTTTTCCGTTTATTAGTAATAATAGTCTTCATATTTACCCCAAAGTAAAAACCCGTTTAAAAATTGCAGTTCACAGCAACTTTATACTGCTCATCCTGTCACGGCCTTCCTTACTTTACCGCCTAAACCCTATCAAACATTTTAGTACACATTCTGCAAAAGGCAGCTTTTATATTTCATGCAAACAATAAAGAGTTTGAAAAGCAATGAAGAACAGCATCAGAGAGATTATTCGGTACAAACAAAACTACCACCATATATGTCGAACTGTCTTAAAATCCCAACGATAGTTTCAAAACAACCAAATTCGTGTTTTTTAAAAATCAAATCCAAGTTCTACCGTTTAGATAAAAGAACATATTCATAGACTTCAAAATTCTTTTTCTCTTTAAAAAAGAGAAGTTTCCATCAGCCTTAAAAACACAAAATAAGTTTCTCATCAACAGGGCCAATACGAGAACCTGTTTTTCTGTAGTACTGAAAAACAATTTAAGTGTAAATATCTGAGTTAGATTTTAGGAGTTTGTTACCGCCATCAAGTGATTAAGTATAATCATACTGAAGGAATTTCACTGCTTTTAATTCAGTATAAGTGATGACAGATGGGACTGGACCCGCGACCTTTAAATACTAGACTAGTAAGCTAACCGGCTCTGCCCCATCGGTTTGGTGGTTGGCGGAAACCAAACGTCGCAGCAAAGTTGTCGGAATTCTGCACTGTGTTCGGGTGGGAGGGAAGGGGGCAGGCTACACTTTCGACACAGCATGGGTATCCTGAGTGCTGTCATATTTATTACGAGTATTTCCAAGTGAATGCCGCATCAGTACCTTGAAAAGAAACCACGACCGCTTACCCTGACCTCATGTGCCCTCTCACCTACAACATCAACTGCAACTGACAGACGTCCTTGCATGACCCAAAACAAACAGCGAAGCACGGAGTCCACAACGTCCCTCAATCTAGAGCCCAAGTCGTCGGATGCACTGAGCTCCACTATACGCCTCCTGCATGTCACTCACAGTAATGACCGGAGATCGATTCTAAATCAGAGCAGAGACAGTCCATTTTCTACCACGTCCGTCTACATCACCTCTGGGCCCCACCATACATTGTATCCAGTAAGTACCCAGAGCTCTTTATCGAGGGTAAAGCGACCAGAACGTGAAGCTGACCACCCACCCCCATCTAGCGTAGAAGTTAATGTGTGAAGCTGTATCTCCACTTCACCATACATTTTTATGGACTGATGTTTAGGCAAATGGGGTTCCTTTATCAAACAGTAATTGATGGACATCCGCCCCAATGATGGGAACAGAACAGATATCCGAAATACGGGGAGGGGGGATTGACACAGCTTTCATACGAAGAGCGATGTAGTGATTTGCTCGATATGATAATTCTTAAGTCTGACATGAGTCGACACATAATTCAGATACTGAAAATCCACCCAAGAAGTTGATACTGGGACGGTAAGCCCTAGACACCAGGCACAAGGTAACAAGCACAAGGCGACAGTATGAGACCCTGCAGGTTCCCCTCACATTACAGCGTGAATTCTCCATGCGTCATTCACTAGTGAATGGACGAGACGGTAAAAGCCAAGATCAAGCCACATTCATTGTACAATCGTAACTCCAGATTCCTTCATATGCCTTCCATCCCTCAACACTCAAGAAAATTCACCACAGGAAAAGCCACCCTTAAAAGTCGCTGTCGAATGTCTACCACTTCTATTTCGTGGTCAAGAAATAACGGGTTACAATCTCGGCCGGAGACCAGCTATTCTGACAGGATTGTCGTGAGCTTCCTCAGTCCGCCAGGCAGAAGTCAGGATAATGCCTTAAATTAGGTCACGAATACATCCTTCGATACTCTTTCCAATTCATTTTTCACAAATCATCCTATCATTCGCAACTATATACGAGTAGTCTGGGTGACTGTCAGCATCGTTCAATAAACCATACATAATGACTATCCTTTTACGAACCAAGTTTCCGACAATAAAGAGAGAGGTTTCAAGAATATGCTGAGTACAAAACAAGAGTGTGCTATCTTCATGTTTGTACCGTGCATCAATGACGATTAAAACACTTTATTATCCAAGAGACGCACAAATATACAATTCGTAGATACAATTAGAATTATTATAAAATATTTAAAATTGCTCCAACATGTTTCGGATCACAAGGGATCCATCATCAGGGAACTTTATACAGTGCTTGGCTAAAATTACAGTAATGGTTCTATTGTGTCCGTTGATATGGACGTCGTCGGTGTTATGGCAGCATAACACCATAACACCGACTACGTCCATATCAACGGACACGACAGAACCATTACTGTAATTTTAGCCAAGCACTGTATAAAACTCCCTGATGATGGATCCCTTGTGATCCGAAACATGTTGGAGCAATTTTAAATGTTTTATAACAATTCTAATTGTATCTACGAATTTTATATTTGTGCATATGTTGGATAATAAAATGTTTTACTAGCATCTATCTGTTAGCATTAGGTTAATTCTGGTTAAAAAATTTTAAAAACGTAATCGACAAACTCCATTTTAGCAATGTGGCCTAACTTGGTATTAGTTACTCATAAACATAATGATTAAGTACAGAACTCATTAACATAAATAAGCAAAGAGTATTGTCTGTATTTCATGCAATTTTTTACAATCATTTGAATTTGAGAATGGCATTTTTAATGAAACGAACAACTAATTTGTAAGCTTTAGGTTTATGTGACCGTGCATCGTGAGCAAATTGTGAAGTGAGAGAGAAAACCAACAAGATGCAACAGTTAGATGTTTATTATCAACAATTTCTCAACATGTTTCGGGCATCATTATGCCCATCTTCAGGAGAGCAAGACGTGTGTTACTGCACGTGGTGTGCTGCGCTGGTTCTGCTGGATGTGGTTGGTAGCGGTTGTGGGTCGCTGTGTTGTAGGGTGCTCGCACTGTGAAGGTTAATGTCGAACAGTAACCTTCACAGTGCTCGCACTGTTTCAATAGTGGGTACCATGACCCTAAAAGAACACCCCACACATCTTGTATAGCTGCCCTGTAAGTTAAATCACAACCTGAAGATGGCCAACATATAGGGCCGAAACATGTAGTTGTATACCTACTGTACCACTAGGTGAAATATAGTTGTGTTCGACTGTATGTGTAATACACAAAAAAAAATTGTCGTTATTGAACACAACGGGGATGACGACCTCAAAATTAAAAACAGTAGGAAATAATACAAAGATAACACGAAAAAGCTTTCGTGGAGCGACACTCACGAACCTTCTACAACAATCTCGAATACTGGTCGAGCAGTGCTGGGTATACATCACGGTTTACCGTACGTTAGACTGCGGTCTCCCTTCAACCCACACTGTTCCATAAGCACCTAACAGCAAGGCCAACTCTTCGAGTGCTGGTGCATCGACAGTGAGCGGAAGCATTACAGAACGAAAGACATGGAGATATCAACTCGCCCGCGCAATTAAATCAGGGGTTTGTATACACATATTGGGCACGAATTTAAATCGGGTGTGCGCCGCACACCTACCACACCTGGAGAAAACGCCCCTGGTTTACGCGCTGTTACCCAAATTGTTTCCCAACTGAAACGAAGCTACAGTACACACGTATCTCAATTACATAACCGGAAGCTACCAAAAAACGTTAATATATAAAACGTATAAATAAAAAGTACAATCAGTGACACTCTTTTAGTAAATCTAACTTTAAGTCAAGGATGTCCAACGCGCCGCCACGTTTTAAAATACGTACAGTACATACTACAAAAATTATACGTAATTTAAGCACTTAGGTACACCAGTTATTGTTTTCTTCCGTGCTGCCCGCGGACCAGACCAAAACAACGGGCGTGGTCGTTTACCATGAAGAGGTTGGATGCCCATGCTTCAAATAATACTGCATACAAACAGTTTCCCACTACACAGATTAATCCTACTCTCTTATGGAAAGAAGGCAATAGCTTATGGGCTCACCATGAAGTCCGCGTACGTAACCGAGTGTGTGTGTGTGTGTGTGTGTCCGCTCACATCCCTACAGCCAACTTCTGAACCAATTAACTTATTTTCGTAACATTTTATGTGAATGTTACATCAAATGACGTCACCTACACTTTTACGTACGTTTCTGTTTCCTACAGTCGGTAACAACAACATGACAGGAGCACTAACCTGTGATGCGAGACACATCATCGCAACTTGATACAGAATCCTCAAATCAAAAGCATGGTATGGCGGTACTGCGCAGCGGAAGACCTAACTATTGTCAAGCCAATTTTTTTCCAGAACATGAGACAACGAAAAGTTAGGTGCATTATATCTATGATATAAATAAATCCAGGCCTGACTAACAGATCATTTTGGACCAACATGTGAATACAGACTGTATGGAAGCGTGATTCTCTACACATTCTACTTAACGACAGAGTACAAGAACCACTGCACCGATGTATAGCTTTGAGAAACATGCTTAAATACCTTACCTTGGCTACATATTGGGGAGCGATATCAGACAGCCCTCTTGACCTGCGGGTCACGGCGGTGACCTGCTCCAATGGCATGCCGGGCTGCTAGGCCGCCCAGACTCTGCCAATAGCTGCAATAATAAGAAGACATGAAGAAGCATACCATTAAATATATAACATTGAAATAATGTATTACAATAACTTTTGCACATTAATTCAACAGCAAATGTACCGAACAGCACATTAAACTTTACATCGAATGTCGCCGTGTTCAAGTACACGGGTGCTGATAAGTCCTTAGCCCGACCAGGAAGGAAACATTAGTAATGTTTCTGTCAGAATGGCGCGAATTTCCTTCGGCGCCTTGTCTTGCAGGGGAAAAAATTGATGACAACTCGCGTCTCGATGTTGCTGAAATCGCGCGCGTCCCTGACATGCTTCCGAGGTTGTTTCCTTCCTGGTCGGGCTAAGGACTTATCAGCACCCAAGTATGTGTGTTCGTTTGGTCACTCTGCTAAGATGTATCAACTGACAAGGTTTTGCAGCACCAAATAAAATAAGATAAATGTGCCTGACACAGGAGAAAGCGCCTGTCCTATACAACGCAGATTCTGATATTTATCTGGAAGACCAGAAAAGTACTACGAAGCCCAAGTTACTAAAATATTCGCATTACAGTAGCCCAAGTTCGAATTTCGGCTTCTGTCTTTCGATGCATCGGAATATCTTCGAAGGTCGTGCAACTTTCACGAAGAATGTGTGTCTATTTAGATATCTTAAAGTGATCGACCACTAAGTGTAGGTACACAACATTTTGTATTGCGTAAAAGTACAGACTAAACATGCCACAGTGTTAGTACCAATCATGTTTTGTGTAGCTTGACATCATCCACACATGCATAGCCTACAGCGTCACGGTCCTTGCGAATTATTTCTGCCAAAGCAATGGAAGCCAGGATGTGTCACGCCCTGTCTCGTTCCATCTATTTGTCTATTTTCTCGTGCCCCGTTAGGTGTCTAAAAATGCCACAACATATGCCCAACGGTCATTAAAAGCTTTATCAAAAGAACAGCATTGCGACCGAGCGGAATGCAACTACTGCAAACAACAAAAACAACAGAATGTCTTATATCCTACATTTCAGGTTTCCAAAACGGTAAAATTCCAGGATTCTTGTCTTCTGGCATCTCACGCTATAAAGCGCAAAATTAACATCCAAATTACCCGCTACACAGTCAATATCACGCAACACTCGAATCCGCGTGTGTTATATATCCCTTTTACAGCGTACACGTGTGCCACTTCTTTCCCCAGCCCACTTCTATTCAGAATTAATAAAGTACAGCAGGGCTGGTGACTGTGGACCCGGTGGCTAATGTGGACCCTCTTAATATTTCCACTATGTGATACTGCATTTTTCTGAAATCTTCGTAATCCATTCCACGTGTTCATCTTGACGCGTAGGACAGTCCGTTGCGATGTGTCAACACGGATGGACTTATTTCCTGTTTGGTGAAAGATCGCCCAGTTTCAGAATTTCAGTATGTAAAACATCACTGGCTATTCTGCGATGAAATCTTACGTTTATGCAACTGCCTGAATAAATATGAATAGTAGTGGATACTGACCGCCTCTGTGGTCTAGTGGTCAGAGTTTCTGGCTACAGATACAGAGGTCCCGGGTTCGATCCCCGGCGCTACCAGATTTTCTGAGTAGTAGTGGGTCTGGAACGGGGTCCACTCA
>Ga0131853_10016599_pt1 | contig 13424 bp, 10 predicted proteins | sample TergutLab28metaG_FD_92764 | JGI IMG/M metagenome (GOLD analysis project Ga0131853, IMG submission 92764) | Labiotermes labralis P1 segment gut microbial communities from Petit-Saut dam, French Guiana - Lab288 P1 (version 2) (version 2) | ecosystem: Host-associated > Arthropoda: Insects >...
ACACTTCCTTTTTTTCGTTTTGTTATTTGATACTTATTAAAATGGTTTTTTCTTTTTTTTTTTTTTTTATTTTTTCTTTTCTTTTATTTGTTTTTTTTTTTTTTTTTTTTTTACTTTGTTCTATTTATAAAATGGGAAGACTGCAAACGACGAATGAAACTGAACACCATTACCCCTCCCTTCACTCCCCGTTTCCCCATTATTTTGCTGTCTCATAATATCGTCAGGAATCAATTTGTTCTGACATTTTCATAAAACGACTCCCTTATTTCCTGTACCACAGTGGTTACACACCATTGCCTTGCCATTTGCTTCTCACAAAACTAAAAATGTTTTCTCTTCAGCACAGGCTGCAATTCGTAACCAAGTTCCTGGACATTAACCTCTCTTTACAACCCATTAATACGCAGTAATTACTTACGTTGTTCATAGTTCTAGTTACGAATTACGATTAAACTGGAATAATTTTTTTTCTTTTTAATTTTAGTTCTTTGTGATTGCCATTTTCGCGCTTCTCATGTATTGTGCACAGAACACTTGAAAGTTTCCCTGCCTCCTTTGTATTGAATCACTGACTGCATAGTGCAAGTGCTTCTTGAAACTTTTGTAGTTGGCCACTTGGTCAAGACATTTTTCACTTTTCTGGTGTGTCAAGGTTGAATGCCGTGTTTCTCGCAGCGTTACTCTTTAAGATTTCACCCGGTCCACAAAGCTGGATGTATGAGAACTGTTACAAAATATCGTGGTAATGAGGGTGGTATAGGACTGCATATGCGTACTACAGTTACTGTGACTTCACTCATGCTTCTGGATATACTGAACTAGCTAGAGGCCTGTTGTCTCATCATATTCACAAAAGATCACTTTTGGCGCCGGTCTAGTCCAATCCCAAAATGTTATTTCTCTCAAAATTCGCTTTAGTATGTCCTCCCCTGTATGCCTTGGTCTACCAAATAATTATTTCCCATTGAGGCTTTTCGACTGAAATTCTGTGTAATTTTTCCAACTCGCCTGTATTCTGCCTACCTGATACTCCCTTGTTTTTATCGCCTGATATCTTACATCATTTTCGAAACATGTTCAAATTTTCAAAACAGCTGCATTCATATGGTACTGTAAAACTGTACTAACTTTGAAAGCTAAATTTTGTAATGGCGTTGTTCAGTTGTTCAGCTGGCAAATTTAACCGATTCGGCGTGCGTGATAGTGTTAATTATGTTCACATAAATCACTGCTTTGCATGACAGCTTCTTATACATTGCAGTCTAGGAATTAGCATAGACATAATGTCTTTCCAGATCTGCTTATTGTACTGATCTTCCATCTAAGGGCTTATATCACTTGTCATTACAAAAACTGGAATTTTGTGTTTTTTTTGCACCTTCACTGGCTCATACGTGTTTGTGGGGTGTCCCTTGCGCATAGGGATAATGTTACCATTTTGCGTCTGAATTAATGTTACATTTAATTATTTATTTCAGGGAGGGGGCTAAGGTGAGGTGGACGGAGCGTATTGCAAGCATTGTACTGAAGGAGTGTGTAAACAAAACAATCATCTGAAAATCTGAATTAAATGGACCTTGGATAATGAGACTGTGAAAGTGTGGACTAGGTTCGTCTAGACCAAAACAGAGCTCGTTGATGGACTGCCGTAGAGACGGTATTGCACCTTTGGGAGGGAGAATCTGTGAATTTGCTTCACAAGCGTGGCTGTTTATGCAGTTAGTTCAAATGGGCTTCATTTATAAGGCCATTAATTTATCTGACAAATATCGGTTGCAGCTTCCTGTCGGATCTTTTATCTTTTGAAACGTAGCCCCCTCAACCTACGGCCCACAGACGCAGCGGAGTATCGGCTCGAATAGACAAACGATAGTTGTGAGATAAAATAAGGAACCTGTAGCTACTAGATGCATCGTCCTCCGAAGAGTAATGACTCAGAATTCATTGCCATTTATATTTCATAGTTGAACGTTCTTGTTTTAAAGGTGATTTATATAAAATGGATAACTGTCGAGTGTAATGTCAGTTGTTGGTCTTGTTGTTCTTGTTGTTGCTGCTGTCGTCATCGTCGTCAGTCACCTGAATAGCTCAGTAGGGTGACCGGCTACGGGCTAGTTGGCGGGTTATGATTCCGGAATTAAATGGTTCCCTTCGCCTCCGCCTTCAGACCATGTGGAGTGTATACACTCTTTCCTTTACAGTGGATAACGGGACGTTTTTCCCTGGGATAACGCAGTCGGTACAGAAAGATGGCCATGTACCTCTACACAGGTAACAAGGTGCATGAAGCTGTATCTCTTCCGTCCTTACATCGTCATGCCGTGATACTTAATTCAATTGTACTGGTATGCACAACATAGCATCCTCTATTTTAGGCATAGTAATAATTGTGGTTGTGGTCTTGTTGTGTTAGTTTTGGTATTTGTAGTTCGGTATTATTTGCCTAAACATTTTTTTGACTTAATATTGTTTCCTCACAATTTATTGCCCCAAGAAAGAAATCCGATAGCCAGCACAACAGACCGGGAGAGAGGCTGAAGTTGTTCTTCGATGTGGATGAGTTTGTTTCTGCTGCAGCATGAGTTCAGCCCAGTATTTGTATTGGACACCACAATATATTGGACCTATAATACGATTTTATAAAATAAAAGTATAAAAATTGAAAGAAGTCTGTAGAGTACGAAGTGAAGTTTTAAAATTGGAGAAATAAAAGAGGGTGGAATTGGTTATAGAACGGGAATAATGGCCGAGGGGAGTAAAAGAAAACCGAGTCTCGAATTAGGACGGTGTAATCCATGGGAGTGTGGTGGGGAGGGATGGGGGTGGTTGAAGGAATTGCTCGGGTTGCGCCTTCCACAAATGCCTATGCATTATATTCGCCATAAAAATCGTAAGAGGGTGAAAGAGGGGAACGGAGGTGGAATGGATGGGAGGAGGTTTGTTCAGTTTTCTCTTCTTATTATTCAATTTGTTACCGGTATGGAAATTATTCTACTAGTCTTCTGAAAATTATCCTCCAGTTCCTTTCAGTGGCTACTAATATGCATCGTTTGATAGAATACATTGTTTCTTACGAGGATTGATGTTTTTGGTATCTTTCGTTATTCCCGCACTGGTTGCAAGAGTAGCGTTAGTGGTGTGACTGTTGTAAGCGTCAAATGTTGCGTCGTCTACAACAGTTGGCCAAGCGCCATTGTACAATGTAGAATTATGTTGCAGGTGGGCAACTATAATCGTTAACACAACTGAAAAATAGGTGCGAAAGAGTCAGCCTGTTGCAGTTGGCTTGAAACAGCCGAGAGAGGATAGAGTAAAACAAGAAATAGCAACAGAAATATTAAAATGCGGCCAGTGGAGAAAACGTGTAAATTAATTTTAGTGACTTTTACGTTAAATAGAAACACAGAACATGTCTGTTGACAATGAAGGAATTAAACATCGTCAAACACAACTAATGTGTTTTCATGTTTGCACCGTGCATCAATGATAATTAAACACTTTATTATGCAACTAATGCACAATATATAATATGTAGATACAATTAAAATTATAAAGTATTTAAAAGTGCTCCAACATGTTTCGGATCACAGAGGATACATCAGCAGGGAGCCTTGTACAGTGCTTGGCTAAAAATTACGAGAATGAGTCTATCGTGTCCATTGACAAGGACAAGGTCATGCTGCCATAACACCGAACTTGTCCATGTCAATGGACACGATAGAATCATTCTTGTAATTTTTGGCCAAGCCCTGTACAAGGCTCCCTGATGATGGATCCTCTGTGATCCGAAACGTGTTGGAGCACTTTTAAATATTTTATAATTTTAATTTTATCTACATATTATATATTGTGCGTTAGTTGGATAATAAAATGTTTAACAAGTAGTGTGTATTATACACGTACGCATTGTTACGGCAATATGTTTCGACCTAATTTGATTATCTTCAGGTCAATAATTTAGTATTCATATAAAGTGCTGTATACATTTGTATAAAAATATTAATAATTGAGGTCTGTATTTTTTCCACTTAAACCGGTACTATTTGCTCTATCAAATTTGTTTTGATAATCATTAAAATATGATAAAAGAGGAAATCCTCTTTTAATCCTATTTCATCTTTCCGGTTATTATAAAAATAACGTTGACACAGCAATATGTACTGGTTTAACTATAAAAATTTAGATATCAGTTACTAATTCCTTTCAGTAAAATTGTATACATTTTATGAATTTTGTATTTATGGTCTGAAGGTCACCAAATTAGGTCGAAACATTTTGCAGTAATAAGGTATATAATATATACTAGTTGTGTTTGACGTTACATACTACCTTCATTATTGAAATCAACTCAACCAGATGATAAACATAAAAACTCTTTTAACATAGAAGATTCTTAGAAGTAAATCCATCGTGATGGGAAATGTACACGGGTAATGGAAATAAGTAATTCGTACTCGCCTTGAATTGAATGAATTGCTAATTTAAGTGATGTTGTTTTTGGTGGATGGAGTTGGCTGAAGATCGTATTCATTGTCTGTACGTGGTACTGTCAGTGTCGAACCTTCGGGACCTGGCGCAAGAGAGTAAGTTAGGCAGTTCAGTCACGGCAATCAACCCATGCGCCGTGCTTGAAAATATTCTGCTGAATACAGAGAAAGTAGCTTCGGTTGCCAACGGATTAGTAGCCAATAAATAATGAAATCTTAGTTGTTCTGTACTGAGGTGTGTTGCCGTTAGGTGAGCTGCCACTATGTCACTGTATTACCGAATGCAGTTTTGTGCGGTTTAAGACGAGTACCAGCCGTCTTCCACAGCTACGACACTGGGGTCATTCTGTGTGAGGTACAGGCCCTCCGGTGGGCGGATGTACCGTTCAAGGAGTTTTACCTCATTTCGATAAGCAAGATTTAGAAACACGTTCAACCGCAAGCCTAAGGCCGCTCTGGGATCTAGCACCATAGAAAGACATAAAATCAAATCACAATAGAAACGATCGGATTTGATTATTTTATCTGTTGAATATAATGTGCCAGCGTTCACTTTTAAGAGTACTAAGATCTGCTTTTTTTTTTTTTTGCCAATATGGTAATGAAATTGTACTAATTTATAAAGGTTTAAACACAACTGGTAGGGTTGGAATTAAAATTCAACGTAACGCCTCCTTTTGCACGGTGATAATGTTTATTTGCACAAAACGTACATGTAATAACTTAACAGAGAATGGCATATTGGATGCTTGGAGCGTAAACTGGAACTCATTAATATGGCCGACGTTTCTATGGAGCGCTTTTCGATTAGGTGAATATTGAAAGATACACAGCGAAAAATGCTTTCTAGTTTCTTCGTGTAGTGTGGTGACATTCCGGCAATTGATATGGATGTGCAGTAAGCAAACATACATAAACGACATTGTGGCTTGCAAAAGAGTCAGGAAAGTATTTAGAAATGTTGACCTATGTTTTGTTGAAGATGTTCACTTTTACATTGTTACATTAAGAGGAGCAATACACGTTTCATATACCACTGTTGTTGTAATAAGATGATACAGATGTAAGGTATAGGAAGTTGTGCGGCCTGGGGGTTGAAGGGGTGTGGTAAGAGGGGTGAATAAAGGCGAAAAAAGGGGGGAGGTTATATACCTCGATCTTCTCATTATATCGTTTCATTTAACGTAAAAAATTGCCATCATTTTTTAAAAAATTAAGTGGTTAGAAGGAGGGATGTGAGAGAGAAATGGTATGCATTGGGTTATTCTGCAACCTATAGCAGGGCGACCGCTGTACTCTACGGTGTGCAAGTTTTGGAAAATTGGAACGCCTTTAATCCGGAATATTGCTTAATTTAAATGAGCCCGAGTTATAAATTATTGAAATTATTTCTATAAAGAACGGAGGTGGATTGGGGAGGGGTAAGAGGAAAAGATCCCATCAGAATCCATCTTTCGCGTTCGAAGACGCTATTACTTCTTTTTAAAAAAAGTTTTCATTTTTTTTTGAGTTAATATCATGTCTAACTTAAAATTTACTGCAACGAATATTAGAAGCTTCTTATGTACAGTCCTTTCTAAAAGTATGCGGATTCGTTTCAAATGTGAGTTCCTGGGTGTATGTGTTGGCAGTGTGGAATGTTCTGTCCTGTATGTCTCTGTTTCTGTTACATTTGTGCAAACGGCAGCAGGAATGAGAAGTTTGATCCAGTACTGGAGTACTTGTGTTTCGTCCAGCTTTTAGTTATAATTTCGTATGTGTGGTTGGATATGTTGTTCTTCTATGCAGCACAAAATCCATCGTTGTAAAAATAGTCGCACAGTAGATGACACATTCCATAAAATCATAACGTATTAGTGTTTATTTTATTTCGTTAAGTACTGGCCTACATTATATCTTAAATTGTTTGAAATAATAGTATTAGTACTTAACAATACTCTAACAATCCGATATAAAATTGTTTTTATTGGTGTAAGTGTTGTCAGTAAAATCGGTAATGGCGTTGCGTGTTATCTTCATATAAAAAAGGCACAATATTTTACTGATGTGAAGTGAAATAGACTTTGAAAAATCGAGTCTTTTTGGGGTATGACGCATTGTAGACATTGTATATTTGTGTTCAGGTACCAAGACTTTGGACTCAGCTGGCTCATTCTTCGGGCTGGTCCAAAACAGCATCGTTGTTAGAAATTTGGGTCTCGTAAATTTAAATTTGCCTGACAGGTCTGGCTGTACATCATCGGTACCAAATGCAGTCATGCAATCCGGCAAATCCTTCTACCATTTTCATAGCTGAAAACTGCGTACGAAATGACACAGCTTGCACATTACACATTTATTTATCGTGCACTTTGTGACAATGACTCGTACGAGCGTCAAAGAAATATATTGGCTAAACGGGTTTTGGTTTCAAACTGGTATGCTGAGCGAAGACATTTAATGGTTTCTGCGCAAAATTTTCCTGGCGTATGGAGTGTCTTCTCTTTCTGTCGTTCACCTAATCCTCTGGAATCTAGCTGGCTTTGATGTATGAAAGATATGTCCCTGTTGAGTCTTCGCCCTCTTTCGTTGTCGATGTTTTCAAAGATGCTTAAACCAGCTCCGTAACTTCACAGGATGATAGAAATAATTAGGAATTTGACGCATATCTATATCGTAACACATATCGCACCGTTGTTCCCTTTTTATTTGATTATCTGCAGAATTATAAATGTTTTTTCAGTGTATCTTTTCTTCGAACAGTTTTCTGTCCGATAAATACTTAACTACGAGGGTCGTACCGAAAGTCATGAGCAACAATTTTTTGTAAAGACACATGCTTTATTATAGACAAACTATTGTGTCCACAGTCACATGCCTGTCGTCTTGAATGATCTCATCCACTCTCTCCTTGTTGCGTTCATTTGAGGCTGTTCGAGGGCGAACGCTCCGAGGCTGATCTTGGATGCTTGTGTTCCCATCTTTAAAATGTTTCACCCATCTTCGAACACTGCTGGCACCCATGCACACACTTCCAGAAGCACGCTGAAGTCTCTGGTGAATTTCTGCAGCAGGGATTTCCTCTTTAACGAGAAATTCGATGACAGCACTCTGGCGAAACGATATATCGTCGTCGGCCATTTTGTTATGAGTGATACTGGTCACGTTGTGCAAGCTATTGACGTCACAAGACATTCAAGGATAACACAACAGCTGGTTCCATCTACCACCTTACTCACCTTCGTCTGCTGTTCCCGGTTTGCATGCTCATGACTTTCGGTACGATCCTCATAGTTTCGTTGGAGTTTCGCATAGGCACGTTCTGCAGTGCCTGTTGTTACTGTCCGGTGTCAATGTATAATGAAATACACTGACAAATATAGGTAAGCCTTTCCAGTGTGAAATGTCTTCAACGTGTTGTACTTCCCGCGGGTCTTTATTTCTGCAGTGGTTACTTACGGAAAAACGTACAGACATGGCGTATCTAATAGGGAAATTTGTAACTTTTGCTTGAGAACGTGCCAAAATCGCAACTGTACACGTACATTCCCTCGGCAGGCGTCATGCTCACGGTGACAGTTTCCCTATCTCCTCCTCGAACGACACAATCCCCAGGCTGGGCAGCCACAACTATGTCACTTCCTGCACATTCCTGCCGCAACCTTTCTTGTACAATGTACCACTTAACCGGCGTGTAGTACTAAAGCAGTGTAATTTCTCCACGTGAGAACAAACGATAAATTTGCTTTTTCTTCATAAAGTCCCGAATAAAATTCTGTGAAGTCAGAAAAGCAAGTTAACTGGAACAGACGTATATCGTGCTGATTGTCTTATGTATACTTATATCTTCTGTATATCTTGCATATATCTTACATAATTTCGCGTAGTTTTTAAACATAAGTCGGTGGCGCGAACTTCTGCTCGGGATACGACCGTCAGATATTGGTTGCAACTCCGGCACTTTACGTGATTTTTCTCAATTCTCCGGCTGATTTCTTGGATAGTATTTTACAATAGGCGACGAATGCTTCCTAATCGTGTGGTGGTGATTCAACGAAATTGTAACTGCTGTCACGTTATTACAGCTTTAACCTGGCACTTCACCGTGCAGTGTGTGCCAGGAGGTACTCGTATAGCAGAGCGACCCGGTCTGAATTTTGCCACCGATAAGCAGTCCTGACGTTATTCAAGGATAGATAGAAGATACGGTAAGACGAAGAAAAAGACGTAAGCAGCTACTGGGTAACCGTAAGGAAGCGAGAAGATACTGGAATTTGAAAGAAGAAACGCTAGTTTGCACTCTGTGGAGAACTCGCGTTGGAAGAGGCTATGAACCTATCGTAAATCAGTACGTGATAATGATGATTATGATGACGATAATAATAATAATAATAATAATAATAATAAGGCAGTCCTGGCGAAGTGTTTTGTGATTTCCCCTCTGTTCGACTTGTGATCGTTGGTTTTACGTATGTGTCTGCATATCTTATTCAATAATAATAATAATAATAATAATAATTTATTAGTTGAGTTTCAAATACATTTGTCTTGGATGTGTCTGGTAACACCAAGTTTTTGCCAGTGCACACCCCCTGTATTGCTAATGCCTAATGCGCTACTTATTGTGATTTGAAAAGCTCCTGTCTTAGCCATGTTGCTCATAAACTTTCAGTCGTACATACGGTGTCATTCTTGCTCTTCTCCCAACCTCATTTCTGCTCTCTTGGTCTACTTTTTCCATTTGTATTTAATCCGTATGTCAGGGCACCAAAGTTTCTCTGTTCAGTGGCATGTTGCATGTTTTATTAATATTGACGTAATTTTCTTGTGTATGAAATATTGCTCACATTTTTTGAGGAAATCGTCCGAATTGTTAATAAGAGTGTACCCTGTCCAACTTAATGAAATTAGTGTTGCACGTACGTGACGTCTTTGTAATGAAGCTATTGCTGAGTGCGGAGTTCATTTTTCTTCTCTTGTATCCTATTGGACAATACCCACCGGTCCAGATGCGCTTAATCTTCCACATCCCCTCCTTAGCCCTTCACCTCCAATTGTTAACAGCGAAATACGCAGAGAATCTTAAATTTGTTCCCCTTTCCGCCCTCTGGCCGATCTTTTGGAGTGTAAGTGACATCTGCTGAATGCTTTGAGTAAACGTGCTTTGTTTGCAAACCATGTATTATTCAAGTGTAAGTAAAGAAAGGAAAAATAAGAACCACTTGTACTGTGCTCTCAATTTGCAGCTCGCAGCTGAAACAGGTAAGCATTTCACTCCTTTTCATTAGGCAGAGAAAATACGTTGCAAGTGTCCGCGTGTTATGTTTGCTGTGTGTCAAGACAAAATTGACGGCAAATCCGCGTTTAAGGTCACATTTTAGGGCAAGGTGTACCGTAAGTACGTATTAATGACAGTGACTGTGTTCAACAACATTTCCTTGCTATTATTCGGAAATAAGTGGAAAACTAATGATCTTCTAAAATACATTTTCCGCTTCTTTAAACATGTTTTTATTTCATATATTATAACTCCAGGGTATAGTGTCTCATTATTATCTGGTATGGAAATATGGAATGTGTTTTTTACTCCTCCCCCCACTTTCTCTGAAGAAGACTTGATTCCGTGGAGAATGTGATCAGTTTTTCCCCTGCAGCTTGTGTGTCTTGGAATCGTAGGCAGCCTCGCTTTGCGGTATTCTTTCTGCTGATGCTTTGCTGAAGAAGTCATATATTTACATGCACGTCACGTGTAATTGAAAAATCACTCTTAATTTCTTCTCGTTGGTAAAATGATATAAAATTCGGGAATGAATTCTAAACTTTAACAAAATGTATGCATATTATTAGTACACTAATGATAACAAACACCGATCTCAGGACAGGGAGAAATCCTTCAGTGGCTTATTGTGATAGGATTCGACTTTACTCTATTTTAACAAGATATGAGATAAACTTTTGTTCCATACATCCTCCCTCAACCCCCAACTAACCTCGCCCTTCGCCCCTCATAGTCTCATATCTACCTACTTTTAAAAAAATACAAACTTTTTAAATCAATACGAACCGAGCATCTGATGAACTGAAACCAATTTTATGTACCGACATTGCTTCGTAAAACTGACACATAAGCCAAGTGCCCTCAAGTTTGCATTTTTATTTGTATACCGGAAAATGATTTTGATATGAGTTTTATGAAAAGGTACTGCTTGAGTACACTGTAACTTTCAGTCCAGGATTTTCATTGGACAGGGTCGTATGTAAATGCAGCTTTGCGGATGCATACCACCCCCTGCCGTGCCTGGAATGTCGTAGATGATACAAATAAACATCTTTCCACCACCCTCCATCATCAAGAGTAGCAACAACAAACAACGTATTAAGCTGTTGATCCGTTCGGGTTACAGTGTTTTGTAATTTTAGGATGGCTACGGAATTCGCCTTTTCAAGGTTATTTTCCAAATGTTGTTGCCACTTTCTGAGAGTTTGCTTCAATATTTTAGGGGTATCTGGTATTACCATTTGTTTTCTAATATCTTCTTCGCGATTAGGATCCGTTGTAAACATGTTATTGATTCTAAAATAGTGTTAGAAAAGAAATATTCATTGATTAAAATAGGAGTATTTACTAGCAGAAGTTTTTATTTCAGTGTATATGTAATCAAATGCAGTTCCGTTAGCTGATTAAAAAGCATTGAATTCCTGAAATAAGACTCTAGATTGGTCAGTGGGATTAATGTTTATAGTAATTAGTCTTCTTATAGATACTAGGTATGAACACTCAAAAAATTAGAAGATTTAAGTGGTTTTATAAAATGAGATTCCAGAAGGGTTACTACCTGTTCTTTGTAGGGATGTGATTTTGTTTACAATCCTCAAGCAAGGAACATATTTCGATAATCTGTGAGAACAATTATTCAGGAGAACAATGGCATCTAAGAAAGAGCAGGTAAAGGAGTACAGAAGCCACATAATTAGAAATTTTTAAGTTATAATGTTCATGTAAAATTGGTCATGTTGAAGGCACGGGATGATAAATTATATGAATGTTGTTCGGAAAACCCGACTTTGGAGATTCCTTGTAGTTGGAATGATAAATTTAAACTCGAGCGTAGAAAACGAACATGTGAACGTAAGGACTATATTGTACCAGATTAAAGTCGAAACGAATATGGGGATTTTGTGAACACTGTAATTAACTTCCGGGTTTCAGACAAATGTGCAATTTCATGACACCTTGTGTAATTGTTAGCCTAATAAGAAAGATTTATTAGTTGGTTACGTATATTATTACATACATAATCTGTGGGCCGGGTAGATCAGTCGGTATAGTGACTGACTACGGGCTAGACGGTCCGGGATCAAATCCCGGTGGGGACGAGATTTTCCGCCCGTCCAGACCGCCCGTGGGGCCCACCCATCCTCCAGTAAAATGAGTACTGGGTCTTTCCAGGGGGTAAAGTGCGACCGGGGCGTGCTGCTGACCACTCACCCCCTTCTAGTGCTGCTGTCGTGGAAGAGTAGAGCTATACCTCTACCCACCCTCTTGGGCAACACCGGGCCTGTAACGGGATCACTTTACCTTTTTTATTACTTACATAATCTATCCTTGTTTATTCATGGAGTCATTTGTTAGGGGTCTTCATAATATGTTATAATTTTACATCTTAAATTCCGAGACCATATTCACTCTCTAGATTCCATTCAGAAGCACAGTGCTGTTTCTGTTTTATGCACTGAACTGTACTTGATAATCGGCGTTGAAGAACGTGCCAACACGTGATCAGGAATTCTGAGTGCACGAGTAAGAGTTTTCCGTTGGTGAGTTGGAAAGCTAAAATGGGAATACATGTGCAAAATACGTTTACGCGTAGATATTATGGGTTTTCTTAACAAAAGTTTTTTTTTCGGATAAATGTTACGTGCTTGCTGCAGATGACAACGTGACAATTACGGTTCTTTTACTTATGACCATAAATAACCTGATTAACGTACGTTGTATACGAAGGCGCGGTTACCATGTGTATTGCACACTCCATGGAACTGTAAAAAGAAGCAAAATGTAACATTACCGTCTGTCCGGTTTTTCCCTTCCTGGAAATGAAATGGATGTTTTTAGATCACCGTGCTGTCTGTGTCTATGTGTGCGCCCCCCATTCCCACTTTTCAACCACGTGGCAGATTTTAACGAATTTTGGTATGAACAGTGTGCGAATCGAGACACCCCCAGCATCCCACTTTTTTTTATTTCGTACATGGAGTAATAACAAAAACAGTGGCAACCCTAATTTGGCCGTGCGGTCAGTATCTGTCGTTTTACGCATATATTTCGATGAAATTATTCAATATCGTATTAAATAAGAATCAGATCAATGAGATGTGGTATGAGTGGACTGCTTCTCACCACGGCTTGACGCATCCTCAGGTTGCAGATGGCGGCGATTATCTCTACATGTGGAGGGCATGTGAAATGCTTTGAACTAGCGTGACCGTGCGCAATAATCTGTATAGAATAATTTCTGTTTTTCCTGTATCCTCTTAGTGGCGCTGTAATCGAGCGTTCGGAATTCCCCGAGGAATTTCCGTGCCGAGTTTTTCCCTGCCCTAACAACGGCGCTGTACTGGATTTTTTTTCCTAAACTATGTAACGTCATGGAGAAATATGCCGACTTTTTCCCGAACCTTAGCATACAACAGAAAAGTTAATTTTCCTAATTTTCCTTCATAAGACGAACGACTTTCCTTTTGGCAGATTTCCGCTGTCATATATATATATACGTAGGCTGATTGAAAAGTTTCAAGACTGCCTCTATTTCTCTTTCCCGGTGTTAGACGTGGCAACACTGCACTAGGGATTGTGAAAGTCATACATTGACGTGTCTGAACCTATAGTTGGACAGTTGTGGCCTTGAGAATTTGGTCACAGCGAGTGGAAACACCTAGTACGTTTTGTCATGG
>Ga0131853_10016601_pt1 | contig 13424 bp, 5 predicted proteins | sample TergutLab28metaG_FD_92764 | JGI IMG/M metagenome (GOLD analysis project Ga0131853, IMG submission 92764) | Labiotermes labralis P1 segment gut microbial communities from Petit-Saut dam, French Guiana - Lab288 P1 (version 2) (version 2) | ecosystem: Host-associated > Arthropoda: Insects >...
AAAGACCAACTTGATGTCACTTGCTATTTTATTTCACTTCTTATGTGCTCAACATGTTTCGGACATTAATATATCCATCATCAGGAGCTTGCGACTAATCTGTTGAATTACCACATTGGTCGTATTGTTCTTGGTTCGATGTGTGTTGGGGTTTCGGTTTGGTTGGGTTGGAGTGGTATCTGTGTTGCAGGCTTCAGCCTGCAACACGGATACACCCCAACACACATCGAACCACGAACAATACGACCAATGTGGTAATTCAACAGAATAGTCGCAAGCTCCTGATGATGGATATATTAATGTCCGAAACATGTTGAGCACATAAGAAGGGAAATAAAATAGCAAGTGACATCAAGTTGGTCTTTTATTCTTCAACTAACGTATTGTGCCATTTGTTGTATCGTTTGTTGTGGAAGGAGCAGAAAGGTCACATATTCGATTGCTAATTTTCCTTCATTTATGTTTCCAGACAACAAAAAAACTGTCAAACAGTCACTTAGGCCAGTAACTTAGTCAGCAGACAGTGGTCACCACAGAAACTTGACATGTGCTGAGACGCCAGAATAATGGCGGTTTAAGAATGGTGCAGAAAATGATTCGGATGACAGAGAAATGGATTTCCTTGACACGAATCATGACTCAGAAATGTATTACCAAATTCAGAGCCCCTCCTTCCCGTTTATTAAACCAAGGTCATAAGAGACTTCAATCAGGCAGAGTTTCTTATTTGGAGCTTACAAGGATGGAATATTAATAAAAGAGCCAAAGGATCCGGCTTTCGTAAATGTGATATATCCTGCAAGTTTTGGTTTCTTGATTCTTGACCCGTGAAGAACGGACCGTTACGTTGTTCCGAAAGATCAGTTAGGAATTACCACTATACGCTGCGTAATATCCCAGACGGGCGTAGATCTCATGCTGCAAGTTTGTGTTGCATGATTGGCGACATAACCTACTGTAACACAACTGGTGAACTAATGACGACACTGGAACATGAGCAGAAGTCTGAAGATTGATTTGACGTTGATTCTGCTGGAGGCTGTCCATATTGGCACGCTGTTTTGTGTCTGTCACCAGTCTCTGTACGTTGTGCTATGCACGTGTCAATGAAATCTAAGTAATACTGACAACTTAAGTAGATATAAAATAGTAAATCTAAGTGCGAAAAATGAAAAATCTACTCAGTTAATGCGAAGTTTGCTTTAGATTACCAATGAGTGTTCTAAAGATTTTTAAATCTCCTCTCACCAGGTAAACTGCTGATGTAATAGAAGGATAATTTTGCCGAGTAACAAAAAAAATGATATCTCAAAAATTAGGAATAAGAACTCGGAGACCTCTACCGTTCCAAGGGACAGACAGTATTTCAGGCTTCATTAGACCGCAATAAAAGCTGTTTATATGTATTTCGTGATAGTGTAGTCAAACACAGCGTTACAGTGCAATCAATCTGGCGACAAGTTTCGACGTATTCGAAGCCAACATTAGGTTACCTTTTAAAAACTGTCAATAAATATTTTAACTGCAACTAGGCATGAGATCTTATCCTTTTACAGACGTTGTCGTAAAATATTAATACAAATTTTTAATAAAACGTTAATAACAAAAAAATGCGTCAAGTTGATTTATTATCTCATTCATATTCGCGTAAATTAAGAAGTTGAAGATCATTTGCTTAACTGTGGCCATTACTGTCTAGGGAAGAGAACAAGTTATATAAAAAAGGTACAAACTTCCAGGTTCGAATTCCGATAGAAGTGAGAGATTTTTCTTTTCTCCAAAAGTCCAAATTGGCTGTGGGTTTCTAGCATCCTGTTCAATAAGAACTGCGAGCACTTTCGCCGAAGGTAAAATGGCCGGGACTTGAAGCACCTTCATTGTACCGAGGTTAAGAATAAATTCAGGTTGCACCTCTGTATTCTCCCTATGTGCCTACGTGGCCTGTACAGGGTCAACTTTACCTTAGAAAATAATACAAATAATAATGCCGCGCCACGCTACTGTTGTGCGTCCTCATGCTGCCAACACAAGTCTCCTTTCATGTGGTTTCTGTGTTTCATCTCTCGCTCTAAACCGGAGCGAGACACTCGTAAGGAATCGATCTTGCTGCTGCTGCCTCATCTGTCTCGCTCTACACGCGTACGTTCACCGCAATGGACCGATGATCTCACTCACCCTGCACCAGCTACTGTGCTGCCCGTAGCGAGATGCAGCTGGAAGATGCACTGGAGCATGGACCAGCCGCGGTATCGAATGTTTCACGGATTCAAACTTCGCGAAAACCCGTCTTGAATTTTATAGGAGTGTATCAAAAAATAAAAGCCCTTTCTGTAGCATAAATGCACTACGAAGAAACATGTGTCGTAATGTTGGGACCCATTTCTCGGCAGATTTTGTAGTTTGCGTGCGACGCTGTAGAAGTTCTGCACGGGGAGTATCCGTGCGCTTTTTGGATAACGTGTGTAAAGGTTACCGCGTAATAGAGATATCACGCCTGTACGTCTGCATTGCTCACCTTCGAAACTGAGCATATTGTTTGCGTTTCAAAGAAAACTTGTATTTCTGACCTACACTTGACGTTGTACAGCAGATTTAATGTTGATACACAGGCCTACCAACTTCGCTTGAAAGCCCACTTTTATCAAAACAGAGGTTCGTGGTAAAACTTTAACATAAAATGGTAACCTAATTACTGTCTAATTTACGTTATCCATAATCCTTGAATTAATTAACGAATATATTAATTACCTGAATTATATATAAGTAATATAATTGTATATAAGTAATATACTAGTAATACCAACAAAATGCACATTAATATAATTGTTTTTTTATATACTAACCTCCTACGTGTTTCGGCTACTCACGCGACCATTCTCATGGAGGCAATAAAAAGGATACAAATTGAAAGATGATACCTTTATTGAATTGACAGAATCAGTCCACGACATAGAATGACAATGATGAAATCATAGTTTAAAGTACATATCGTAAGGCGTTACTATGACTGTGCAGGTTTACAGTGACACTTTTTTATTACATCATTCTCATTTTTTATTTTGGATTGATTGGCCGTTTTTTATTGCGAGGGTCATACAAAACCCACAAATGTACTGCGTATAAAAGTGTAGGGTTTCTTACGTTACTACATAAGTTACATGTACTTACCAGGGAGCTTTAAACGGTTTAGTAGTTCAGTTTTTGAAACCCCATTTCCAAAATTCAGTCTCAGGTGGTCTATTGTAAATATCTGTGTTTTGTATAATTTTCTTGGCCTACGTTTTCATTTTATATGCAGAGAGAGGTTTATGGTATTATAATGTGTATGTCCCCCCCCCCTTTCTTCCCTCGGTGCGTCTCCCCCCCCCCCGACAAACCCCGACCCCTATAATTTAGAGAACAATTGACGTATTTCCATAAATTCTGGCTTGGTAGTTAGGCCAGTGTGGTTCCTTCCACTAGACACTTTCAGTTGCAATATTCCCTTTACTTCCAATTTTCCCACAAAACGTTATAGGCTTGTAACTAATAAGTGGCCCCAGCCTACATTTTGTCTTAGTTTGTTTGAAATTCCCTCAATGCATGCTTGTTAAGGCACACGAAAAAGGAAACTTGTTCCACGTAATGACACACAGAAGTGTGCACACGTGTGGGCGAATTGTGATCTATAAGGGCCGCGGAATTGGGAGCATCAGACAAAATTATTTTCGTGGGTCATTTTTATTTGTAACGATTGACAGAATGTTACTGTAATGTAATCATAGCGACAAACTTAATGATATCGGCTATGCAGTTAACAACCTAATATAAACAAGAAGAAGGCTTGCAGGATATTAAATATGGAGGACAGAAGAAATAGAAGAACAAAAACAGCGCAATATAAAGTGCTGCTACATTCTTTCGTGATGTCAGATTCTGTATAAATTAACAGGCTACATTTATGTTATAAGAAAAGGTACACGGGTATATTTAACCAGTTAATTTCGTGTTTATTAAAAAGAAGACACATATTTGCACAAACGGTTTTGTTGCTAACACAGGCTTGTGTGTCTTAAGTTCTGTTAACTAAGCAAAGAAACTTGTGCTATAAAAATAATGAATTTGTGTCATTTCAAATTGCGAATCCTCTGTTTATGTAGCTTGGTTTCATAACCTAACGTATTAGAATGCGAGGTCTGAGGTGAAACACAAACGAATTTCCCCTAGAAGCACTTGCTGCAAGAACACACGGCGATCAGGGTGTTTGCAGACTTCGGGTGAGAACTACCTTCTCCACTGACCACCTGTCCCATGGAGTCCCCGAACGGAAGGAACAGAGAAAGGGAGACGAATGCACAGCTTTTTCAACTTGCCTGCCTCAGATATTGATGTGTATCTCTAATGCTTTTGGTAGGCTGTGTCTGTGCTGTCATCCTGCCTTTCTTTTTTGCTTTTACCCTTCTTTTATTCTTTTACTTCTTTCTTCCCTGCCGTTTTCTCATGTTTTACTTTCCTTTTTGTCTTCATCCTTCTTTCTTGTTCTTTCGTTTATATTTTTATTGTGCTTTCTTTATCAATTTCTTCGTTACTCTTTTAATTTTTCTTGTTTTCCTTTATTTCTTCGCTTTGTCGTTATTAATTAATATTAATTAATTCTTTTCTCTCATTTTTCGTTCTATTTCTCTTGTTTCTTCCCTTCTTTCTGTTATTAGTTGCGGTAATTAACATACAGCTAGCATGTAGTCTAAGTAACAAAGTCCATGGATTCATTAGTTTAGGCCTAGCTACAGATTGTTACGTACCTTTAAAATACACACCGACACTGGTTGTTCGTGTCTGCACGTGGTCACAGACTCATTTCCCAGTTACTACACTCGGAATTGTCACACATTTCTCAAGACCGCCAAATTCTTACGCTGCCTTTCGAAAAACAAAGGCATAGTATTAAGAAGAGCTGTCGTATGGGGTCTTGGTGGGGAAACCGGAGGGAAAGAGACCACTGCGGAGACCTAGGCGTAGATGGGTGGATAGGATAGGTCTCCAGGATGTGGGTATATGGACTGGATTGCGTTGGTCCAGGATAGAGACAGGTGGCGGACGCTTGTGAGTGCGGTAATGAACCTTCGGGTTCCGTGAAATGCGGGGAATTTCTTGACTAGCTGCAAACCAGTTAGCTTCTTAAGAAGGACTCTGCACTATGGAGTAAGTAAGTCACTTTTCAATAAGTACACAACCACACTGAATTCCAGCGCCCTAAAATTGACTGGCGCTCAGACGTCTCCAGCCGCAGACACTGTGACGGCCGCCATTGACTGTACGGACGGTAGAGGTAAAGGTGAAAGTAAAGCTCACCCTAGAACAGGACACGAAGGCCCAGAGGGGCAGGAAATGTATACTGTACTTGTTCTTTAACCTTGGTCTAGATGGGGTGGGTGGTCAACGCCATACTCCGGCCACATACTCCCGGGAAAGATCCGGTACCCATAGTAGAAGAGGCTGGGTGGGTACCAGGGCTGGTCTGGACGTGTGCGGGAAATCTCACTGCCACCGTCTTTCGATCCCCGGCCTGTGCAGCCCTTAGCGAGTCGCTATACCGACTGCACTATCTCGGTCCACACTGTACTGTGGTAGGGAATTACAACATGTGACCATGTGTGTCACTCAGTGGCAAAATGGCTATACACTTTTGTAAGTGAATCAACCGCAGCGCTATAAGTACAAGGTTATTAATGGTGGATTCGGGGCTGGGTAGGCAAAGCAGTCGGATCCTGAATCCGACCAATTACGCCGTCTAGTGTCGAGGGTAAAAATGCGTAGAGCTATAGTTGCGCTCGCTTCGTTTGCCTTCGTGACGTGCGCAGGAAAGAATTCAAGTTTACTGTTTTTAATTGAGCGTCGAAAGCGACACACATATACACAAACACACACACACTCATGGAGATATGTCTTTTGTTGGAGGAAAATGAGGTCAGGATGAAATATCGATGTGTAGAATAATACAGGTGTTTACTCGGCATTCCGTCTTTCACAGCACAATTAATCTTCCAAAGTGACTAGTTTCGGCCTCTTTACGGTCCATCACACACACACACACAAACACACACACACACATATATATATATGAACTTGTGAAAAAAGAAACTGTACAATCATTGACATAGCCTTTGAGAAGAAGATCTCCTTCCCTTACATAATTACACAAATGTTTAAAAAAAACGTAAAATTTGTAGAAAAACAGTATATAAGAGAACCTCTGTTAAATAACAGGAGTATTACAAAATAAGAAATGTAAGCAAGACCCGCTATGTGAAGGATTGTATAGTCTTTCACATATTCTAATATATAGGTCTGATGATGGCCCGTAAATAGGCCGAATCTGTTTGTCTTGGAAGTATAATTGTGTTGTGTAGGACGGAATACTGAATAAATAATGCTATTGATGTGAACAGGACGGAGATTTGTCACCCGAAGATGATATATAGACGAGTATTCTACACTAAATACCAACCTGTAGGCAGTACAGCTACGTCACTATGCGAGGAAACATACATTGTAACTACATGCAGCGCTGTATGCTGATTAGCTCTGTGTGTTTGGAGGAGGTAGCGTTAACTGGATACGAAGGTCAATGGGAAATACATAATGGCAGAATATCCAACCTTGGAGTCCCTCTTTTAACTGAAAAGCTTTCGTCACAAAATATAGAAAAAAACCTTCGATTCTCATGATTATATTGTATCATTTTATTAGGAAAAGGCACAATACAATCGCCAAAGACTCATTTTCCTGAAATGTTGCAACAAATGACCTTGCCCACACTTTGGTGTTGTGAAATCTTCTACGAACAGTTAACAGTTAAGTTGCCTGTTGGTTCAAGCTGTAAATTTTGTGACTTAAATCACCACTGATTAAGTGCGATTTGTTCAGTAATAAACAAGACGGAGTGGCTTCCATAAAGACTGCTTTTCACTTGTATTTGTGAGGTGACCAGTTCGAATCTCGGCTGGGACGCCGAATATCGTGACTGAGGTAGTTCGTGATTTGCTCAGTCATTACAGGAAAATCCGGATAGCGCCTTGAATTCCGTCTCGGCCGCTTCCTTCCACGTTACTTCCAGTTCGTCATTCTCTGATCATCCTGACATCAGAGGCTACAGCTTTGTGAAACACGCCATAAACAGTGAAGTGTCCGCTATTCGATCCTCTGACGAGGGAGCAGCTTCACAATACATGATATGGAAATTGTGAATGGTATTTTTTTAATTTTGAGTGATCAGCAGTAATTAATCGACACAATTCTTCATAATATGCATGCAAATGTCATGCTGCAACCTCGTCTGCTTGAAGTAGATACACTTGCCAAGCCTCGTTATATCTTAATCTTTCAGAGATTTGAAGTGCGCCATGTGATAAATGAGTACGTTTGCTGGACTGCATTTTCCTAGGTCTACATTAACGTTATCTTCTGCTACATTATCTTCGGGTGGGAAGCGCTTGCCTTTTTTATGTATGATAGGCCTATATTACGTAGGCTGTGTTTCCCAAGCGTGCTGGCAGATTGCCTCGAGTCTGAAGATAAATCCAAGGTCTTATCTGTTTCAAAACCCAATTCTCTATTTACTGGTTCTACTGACTAGCAAAGTCTTGAGACGTTCGAGCTTTGGGGTCGGAGGTTCAAAACCAGCAAGAAACATAATTGTTTTTTAAATTGTTGTTGATAAAGACAGTTGCTATCTTATCGTACTTCGTACTTCTTCCAAAAAATTCCGTCGCTCGTATTGATGACGATTTAAAAAAGCTGTGCAATTAAAAGAGGAAGCCAAGTTTTGGTTTGAACCTCTATCAGGAACATCCAATTGTGACATATAAACTGTTATTTTCGATGCACAACCCTAACCTGGCCCACGTGCTAACTATTTATAAATGGAGTTTAATAAAATTGCTGATTCAGATTTTTTTTGGTGTAGAGAAATTTTATTTCGTCTTTAATGCGCATATTTTGGGCTTTTGTTTCTGTAAACTTTGTGGCCGGAGAGGTTTGGAATATTGAGAAGTAATATTCCTCTTTTTGCATTTTTTATTAAAGCAAATATTGGCGTTGCAGGTTGGGCTATATAAAAGACATTATTTTAATGTTATACATTTAATTATATTTTTTCGTGGATTTTAAATTGCCTGATAATGGCTTTTCATTACACTCGAAACATGTAGCAAGCAAAAAAAACCCGATATACATTCAGTTGTGTTTGACGGTTTGTACTCTTTTCCTACGTTCGGTTTTGACGTTTACACGAAGGGAGAAGAGGTGAAGGAGGATGAAAGGTGGGCGATTGCAAATTATTGTTATTATTATTATTATTATTTATGGCGCATAATTGCTGTTAATTAGGCCCTGCCATTAAACGCTTGCTAAATAAGTTATATGATAAATCAGATTAGTAATTACTGCTGCCGTGCTTTACCAAGCAGCTACCTTGAGAATATTTTATAAAAATTACCCTCTTCCAGGACGTTACACCGTGCAGTTTTGTAGGAATTGCGGAAGTGTGAATATTTAGGGTGAAGAGAGAGAGAGAAACCAACAAGATGCAAATAATCTGATTTTTGTTATCAAGCTTCTATCTCAACATGTTTCGGGCATCATTATACCCATCTTCAAGGAGAACAAGACCGTGTACTACCGCATATGGTGTTCTGCACTGGTTGTACTGGCTGTGGTTGTGTGGAGCTGGGTCGCAAGCTGTGTGCACTGTGTGAAGTTTACTTTTCGACATTGTGTGTGTCAACATTTGTTTTTGTTATTTTTTGTTTATTTTATTTTATTTTTTGGCCTTCATATGAAGCTCAGTGAAAAGTATTTTTAAAAGTCGTAATCAAAATTGTCTGATTTAAAGGCGAAATTGTTAGATATTTGTGGTAAAATTCTCGAATTTCAGTTTTAATCACGCTTAGTTTGTCTTTTCTTGAGTTGTTTATGTTTACAGACGGACGGCGGAAGAGAATTTAACAGGCGCTTCGCAAGGCTCGCAGCAAAATGAAAGTAAGCTCTCTTCATTGTTGCAGGTACTATTATGCAGCGGTCGGGCAGGTTGCACCTCCGCGAGGTGAATGAGCATCTCGTGTGCGTCCTGTGTGGAGGTTACTTCATCGACGCCACGACCATCGTTGAGTGCCTCCACTCCTGTAAGTACTGGCATGACGGACGCTTTTAGAGACCAAACCGACTCAGGCCCGCAATACAAATGAGTTTGTTTTCACATGGAAGAATCCTCTTCATGGACTTCGCCCAACGTAACTTTGTCTATCGGGACCCAACCGTGTAGGTCTCGACCTTACTTGTTAGTCTCAGAACGGGACAGATCATCTGCCCGCAACGCAGTGTTTTATTAATCTGTATTATCTTGTGACACGAAGTCCATGGCGTGGATGATTCCGAATGTGGCTGCTTTATATTTGTCTCTCTCAGTGCGATCAGCCCAGCTATGTCGCTGTGTGTATGTCACCCCTCCGATTCAGTCCAGCTTCTCAGCGTCTTCAGTATATAATTAGTCTGATAGCTTTACCCATCCAATATGTTACATCAACGCTACTTACGCCCGTATCTCTATGATTTTCTGTCAAAAACAAAATTACAACCCAAACTCCAAGAAGGAACGCCCACGTTTTTAACAACATTTTTTCTGTGTATCCTTTAAGTTTAAATTATTTGGATATTATGGTGCAATAGGCCGCATGAAGTTAAATATTTCTCTCTAATTGCTCATCTTAAACTTTTTATTATTGGATATTTCGTAATCCTAATAATTAAGCCTTCTTCTTCTTCTTCTTCTTCCATTGGCACTACAGCCCAATGTGGGCTTTGGCCTGTCGAACAATATCCTTCCGTTTTTTTCCTATCTGCCACCAACTCTCTCCATCTTCTCACTCCCAGCACTTGAAGGTCTCTTTCTACTTCCTCTTTCCGTCTTTTCCTGGGTTTTCCCCTTCTTCTCGTCCCTTCCAGTTCTTAAGTGAAGATCTTTTTGGGCATCCTATCCTCCTCCATTCTCTCTAGGTGACCTAACCAGCTTATCCTTTGCCCTTTTATCCATAATAATTAAGCCGTGAATCCTGTTATAGAATTTGTTCTCTTCTCTCATATTATATGTGGGTGTTTAATGAGATTTTCTCGTTGCACTCTGTCCATTACATGGTAACAATAACGTGGAGACTCAGCCGTGTTTTATTAATTAAATGTTATCACATGAAAACAGCTGTTATGCCGTCTACTTCAAAAATTTCTTAGGTCTATTTTACACATCTCTTGTCTATTGGACCGTGCATCATCTTGATAGTTGAATAAAGAGAGACCAACTTGACGTCACTTGCTTTATTATTTCATTATTTTCTGCTCAACATGTTTCGGATGTTAATACATCCATCCTCAGGATCTTGCAACTTATTTGATGAGTTATTTCATGGGTTGTATTGTTCTGGTTCGATGTGTGTTGGTTTTACCAGAACAATACAATCCATGAAATAACTCATCAAATAAGTTGCAAGCTCCTGAGGATGGATGTATTAACATCCGAAACATGTTGAGCAGAAAATAATGAAATAATAAAGCAAGTGACATCAAGTTGGTCTCTCTTTATTCATCTATTTTACACATAAGTTAGGCGGTCTGGTGTACACGGACGGTGGCCAGACGGTTGTAGCAGATTGAAATTGTTCATTCCATGCTGTAGCAGGATTACCGGTAGGCTGCTTTTTCTTGCAAGGAAACGTGTAGGCTATGTGGCAGAAATCTAAAGATAAGCAGGAATTTTAGGCTATTCCTGATAGTCTTGCTTGAGACGTGTTTGCAACAAGTGGGTTTATCTTACATACTTATGTGATGATAACCAACTTATGCACATTTATAAATATATTCAATCGCATATAATTATTCTTCAGCAACACGTTTCGGTCTCTCATGTGGCCATCATCAGTTTGCCGTATAACGAGAATGCAATTAGTATTGTAAACAAATATATGATAAAAACAATCAAGCTAATTTTATGGTCTTCAAATTATATTATTACATCCTTGTTAAAATACATTAAAGTCGCGTGTGTTTGTGTTGTTTAGTGAATGTGTATAGTCTGAAGCGATCCCTTCTACTAAGCACAACTTCGCTTATCCAACAGGGTGTGTACCAACTACACGCGGTATGTGACTGAATGTGCATTTGTTGGTTCGTTATACAATGTAACGCAACTTAACGCACGGTCGTGGAAAATATGTTAATATTATATCTGTTTATCGATCGTAGTTAGCTTAGCAAGTGAGCTACGGATAGGTGACTGAGGAGTCTTGGTTCGGTTCCCGGTAAGATAAAGAGATGATTATCTTCTCCAAATGACAAGACCTAAAAAGAGGCCCACCCACATTCATATTCAGTGGATACGGGGGCTCCTTCCCCGGAGAATAGCGGACAGGTTTTGAAGCTAATCACAGCCCACCATCTAACTCCGAGGCCAAGAAACCGTGTAGTTGTACATCCACTCCACCTTTTTGCCTTCATGCTTTGCACGAGGAAAAAGTTAGCGTTTCACTTTTTTTCTAGTATTATGACAGCCTGAATGGGACGGTGCTGTAGTGACTTATTAAAGTCTGGGTGACGAGGTCCCGGTAAGGGCAGCCGGTTTCTTCTTGGTTACCGCGTCCAGTTTTGCTTGGAGAGTGACGCAGCCTTCTATCCAGTAACTTCCGGGGAACTTCGTGACTTTAAAGCGACCGGAGCATAACCGACGCGTCCATTTCATGGGAAGGTTAGGAATGTGTGCAGCTTCGTCGAGTCCGTATACATGTTAAGAACGCGGTGCTTATGCAAGCGAAGAGAGGAATTTGTCTCGCATTTTTGTGCGTGTGTGTGTGTGTGTGTGAAATAACAGTTTTTCCTTTTTTTCCTGTGAAACACGGTTTCGTACTTTGAAGGAAGAACACAACCCAGATTACAAGTTTCCGAAACCAAAGACTCCTGTCGCTAAGAGGAAAGAAGTACAGAGGAAATGTATCGAGTCTGTACGAAGTAATGAGTAACGTAGTGATTTGCACATGTCTTTCCTTAGTGTACGGAGAAGGAGAAGAAGAGAGCTTAACAAAACTCTGGACATGTAGGTAGTATAAAATGGAAGCAAAAATTTTTCAGGATTTTTGGGAGGAAGCGTCTAGGAAAATGACAGATTGGAAGAAAAATGAGAAAGAAAAAATATTCGAAAGTACGTTTCTTTATATTAACACATACACCATACTGTAAATTGCGGTGGTGACGCAGGGTTCTCTCTACTGGAATAAATATGAATATTCATACACGCTGTATTTCTTCTGTGGCGCTACAACCCAAATCGGGCCTAGGCCTCCTCTTTTGGAGGTTTCTAGATCACAAACAATTATACACATCCAGTAGTACTCCTCTCGATGAGTGATCAGCTTGTTGCAGAAGCTACTAATTACACAGTAAACACAAGAGATGAATATCATGCCCTCAGCGGGGTTCGAAACTGCGTATCCAGCAATCGAGCTGCTGCAGACTTATGTCTTAGATATACACACCATATAGGCTACCCTAATCTAGGCAGCTCCTCGCTAATACACTCAAAATATAATATCTGCTATAATCTGGCTGGCTGATTGCTTACCTTAGGCAATAGCTAATTTAATGACTGTGTGCGACTCATCTGTGTACTAATTGGTAAAAAATAAAGGTAAATCAGTCCCATTACAGGCCCGAGGTGCCCAGAGGGTTCCAGGAAGTTAAGGTTCCCAGATTACGTGACAATGGTACAGGATGGTGGTAAGGTTGTCAGCCTTACGCACCGGCCGCTTTTTACCCCCAGGAAATACTACTGGTACTCATTTCTGTTAGAGACTGAGTCGACCCTAGGGCCATAGTGCGATCGGAAGGATTATGTCGAGGAAAAATTCCAATGACACCATCTAGAATCGAACGACCGACCTTCCGATTTGTAGCACAGCTCCTTAAACACTGTGCTACCGCGGTTCCCCCTATGTACTAATTATGAAGAATAATTCTTGAGTCAAGTTAAGTTAAATTACTGTCTAATTAGTTCCTTACGTGGGCCTTATTTACTTACTTACTCCATGGTGCAGAGTCCTTCTTGAGAAGCTAACTGGTTTGCAGGTAGTCAAGAAATTCCCCGCATTTCACGGAACCCGAAGGTTCATTACCGCACTCACAAGCGTCCACCACCTATCTCTATTCTGGGCTCACCCAATCCAGTCCATATACCCACATCCCACCTCCTGGAGATCCATCCTAATATTATCCACCCATCTACCCCTAGGCCTCCCCAGTGGTCTCTTTCCCTCCGGTTTCCCCACCAAGACCCTATACACCCCCCTCTCCTCACCCATACGCGCCACATGCCCAGCCCATCTCATTCTTCTCGATTTTATCACCCG
>Ga0131853_10016604_pt1 | contig 13423 bp, 7 predicted proteins | sample TergutLab28metaG_FD_92764 | JGI IMG/M metagenome (GOLD analysis project Ga0131853, IMG submission 92764) | Labiotermes labralis P1 segment gut microbial communities from Petit-Saut dam, French Guiana - Lab288 P1 (version 2) (version 2) | ecosystem: Host-associated > Arthropoda: Insects >...
TAGGCTTCCCCCCCCCCCCCCCACCCAATCACCTCCATCCACTGCTGGAACACCATTCACTCCTCTTGACCAATATGTGGCAACATTTTGTAAGTTAATGTTAATTACAGGTACAGGCAAGTTGCTGCCACTGCACATTCCACAAACATCACATTACTCTCACTACATTTCTCTCAAAAATAATAACTTTGACAATACTGTGGTCAGGATCAACAATTCCAATCAAATGATGCAGGAAAACAACATTTTGAAAAGGAACATATCTAATATACTAAACACTGTTTATATGGGCGATTTTTCAGGATCAGAAAAAATTAACAATACTTGTGTGAATATGGTGCATATGGGACAATGGACAGACATTTCACTGTACAAGTTCAGAATTTTTCTTAATTCATCTGATAATGGGGGGGGGGGTTCAAGTCTGCACACAACATCGGAAATGTTCCATATATATACTTAACTGAAAACTTAAAATTGTGGATGAGGTCACCTTAGGGGCCACTGAAATAATGTATTACACTAGTGGTGTACTGCATTACTACCATTCTACCGAACTTGTAAGTTCTTGTTACTGACAGGATTGCAAAACTGAACACCTACTCCTTACAAACCCTTTTAAGTTTTAGACTATATTTCACACTGCCTGCCCCACCATGCATAACAAATGTAGTGAGATAAATACACTGCCAAATTAAGAAAATGCTTGTTTACCTTCTTAGCACTGTGTAGGCGATCACTGCCAGCAGGGCTTTCTTTTGACTGGCTTGGTTGTTTAAAAGTTAATCTTGAAATGTCCGGTTGCTCTACACCAGTCTGATATGCACCATGCTGCTTACATGCCTTCAAAACCATGATGGAATGCTGGTTGAACCTGAAAACAGCAAATTGAATATAAATTTCTTCTTAATAGGATAAACTCTTAAGAAAATCCACATAATTATGGCAGGCAGACATAAGCTCAATTCCCAATCATTCAACCCCACAGACTTACACAGTAGTGTCCTGATTATCTGACCTAATCAGGATCAAAGGATGACAGCATAATTGGAAAATGCTTGATAATACAAACCAACTTAATGTACAATCTAACTTTTTACCAAATTACAAAGAAAATACAATTAGGCATCAAATAAAATCCTCTCATAATAACTGTATTTAACATAATGTGAATTTGTAAATAAAATTTTATGTTGTCTTAGGAAACAAATAATGGATTTTTGTTTCTGAGCCTCCTTCCATCTTTCTGTACTACGTCACACCACTCTGTACCAGCTGCCTCCCTTTGTTGCTCAACACATGCAGGTATTGTCTCAGTAACTGCAAACACCCACTACAACTCATTAAGTTTCTCTGATCCTTCATTACCATCTTCTACACGGTCAATGCCACAATGAGTCGCAACACCTGCCAGTGACTGTTCATCTTGACTTGTCCATTCTCACATGTCGTTATACACACTCCATGGCCTGGTTTAAATTCTACAACAAGATTTTGCCATCATCTTCCACTGTTTCCTCTTGTCAGTTGATCATCAACTTGTTCCCATCGTGAAGTAACTTTCTCCATGAAAGTGAAAGCATCTTTTGTCCAATTTCCTCCCACACTTGGACTGTCCAATAAATATCTTTCAGGTTTATTTCCTTCAAGTTTTCTACCATTTCCCCGGCCTCATTGAAAACATCTTTACATGACATAAAAAAGTCCACATTGTTTATTCTTCTACCATGTTTCCAGGACACTGATTGTTGCAAAGCTGCGAAGTTGCCTTCGCCTTTCATTTGACACCTTAATGGAGAGAGGGGGCAAAAGACTACTTATGAGAGATCAGCAATTTATATCAATATACTAAAGCACAACTGCACTCTCACAACGGATGCCAGTAACCAAAACAATAAACAATGCACACACAAAAAATGTATATAATCAACAAATAAAAAACATCAAAATCTACAATTAACATGCAGGAACTACAACCATCTTGTGAGTGTAACTCATTGCTACTTGTTGAACTGACTGGTCACAAAACATGATTGTTGAAAAATAGACGTTGATAAATCAACTCAGTATCCTGAAGACAGTGCCAGCTAATTGACAGTCTAATAATCAAGACTCCAATGCAGTCTGAAATAGGTACAAGAGGACAACAAAGATTTCTAGTGAAGTTTCCATTTAACAAAATCTGGCAATCAAAATGTTTGGACTTCAACAAACATCTGGCCTGTACATGCAAACCTTAGTGTTCTCCTCAACTAATTTTTCCCAATTTTTGAACTGTGAACTACAGATTTGTACTAAAACCACAAAGCTAAAAATTAGTCTAAATGGTTTAAAGGAACTTCCAATACTGGAAGATTACAGACCATATGTAGCAACTGCTATAGACCCATACACCAGCATATAGTTTCTAAAATAAAATTAATTGTAAGCTATATACCACCTTCCATTGCATACCGTTTGATCATATTCTGATGCACAATGTTTCCACTCTGCAACCCCATTGGTCTATCTCCGCCAGTTCCATATCCTTCATCTAAAGTCCTATCTTCAAATGAAGTGATGTCAACTAGTGGGTCCTCAATTCCAGCAGAAATATCTTTCTTCAATTCTGAGAATAAAACACAGTTCGTATATAACAGTACCTGCCTTCACCATGACGAGGACTGTAGCCTATGTTATGTTTGTTTTACATGCTCATGAATATAGATAAAATTTATTCATATGAATGGTCCATGAGTAGCACTCTTGTCTGGGATATGAAACTCACATTGAGAAATAAAATACAGCCGTACTGACTATAGAAGTGTACGTTCTATTTCAAAATTCTCTTGTTTGTGATAATACAAGGACAGAAGTAGGACAAACACTCTCTGATACAAGCCTTTTCAAGCATATCTGACAGCCCACCTCCCTATCAAATAATCTCCATTCTAAATAGTACTGACAGTGTATCACATTTTAGACTATTCAGTCTCCTGACTTTGTTGATAAGCTAACATACAGAAAAGAAGGAATGTTTCAGGAAAGGGTGAGGCAGTGTCTTTGCAACTACGTCTGACAGAAACACTGTATTCTTTCATACCAGTGATTTGCTGATCTAATCTCCAGGAACAGAATTTTACTGTTCTATTGCTCTTTCTCTCAGTACACTATTCACACTGCTGTAATTTTACTCCCTCATTCCAACCCTTCCTTCCTCTCATGACACATTTCTTCACTGCCACATTTTGGAGTGCATGTTTCAATTTTATCTCAGTAATATGTTGTAATTGCCCAGTTACCAGTTTCAGTGTGCTTATATCAGCCTTTGTCCAAACCTGGCAGTTACAGGAATGCAACTTTGGGAAAACACTATTTATGTTGGGTTCCGGTACAATGCCCATCAATGTCACAAGTTCTGAGCTTGCTGTTTCTAACCCTATACCTACAGTCCCAAACAACACTTCATGTGCACCGTTCTGCACATGAGCTTGTCTCAAGCACAATCAAACATCTGCATTGGATAATGCACACAAATATTTACACTATTTACATTCAGCTACAGTTCAACCATACCAGAGAACAAACATCAGCAACAGGCTGCTATGATAATACACACTTCCTTTTTCAGTATCGGGATAACTATCACTAACACCAACATAACTACAGCCTGTCTCAACATCAACACTTCACTATTAGTACCACTGGTAGAAACAATGAACAATTTTCTTCCTAACTTCTCAGACGTGTCAGTAACACATACTTGGTTTAAGTTGGCTCGTAGCTCAGTCGGTATAACGACTGACTATGGGCTGGACGGTCCGGGATTGAATCCCGGTGGGGACGAGTTATTCCACTCGTCCAGGCTGGCCCTGGGGCCCACCCAGCCTCCTGTAAAATGGGTACCGGGTCTTTCCCGGAGGTAAAATGCAGCCGGGGCGTGCTGCTGACCACTCACCCCCTTCTAGTGCCGCGATCAAGGAAGAGTAGAGCTATACCTCTACCCACCCTCTTGGCCACACCGAGCCTGTAACGGGATCATATTGGCAATGCTGCACAGCAGGTGTATATTACCCCATACCATGTGCCTTGCAGCGTCCTTTGTTCGTTGCACGTGTGACACATTTAGTCTGCCCGCGATTCAACATACAGCCAGACGTGCTTCTCGGTGCTGCAAGCATGCAGCACTATCATTCCTGACATCAAGCCACAAGGGCTGCTACTCTTATTACAAGTGATGTTATATTTACAAAGAAGCGAATCAATTCAAATTACAATTTAAAACACTAGTAACTAGTAACGTGCAAATATTGAGTGATACTGATTGTGTGAATATATTCGGTGTGAGGCGTTTTGTGTTAAGAGAACAAGTACATGTCTAGTACATGTTGTGTGTCATGAATATAGGTCACTGTTGCAAAGCTGAAACTCAAAATTGTGAGTGATCCAGCACTCACAATATTTGGACAAAAACTGGCATAAGGTCACTTCCAACTAATTATAAATGTTGCCGCTGCAACTCGTCAGTGCGCCAACACTCACCTTGAATGATACATCTGAAAGAAAGTAAGATTAAATACATTTATTTAAGTTGTACAGAACAGCCAAGCCCACTGCAATGATAAAGAAGGCCTGATGAACGCATGTACAAAATTTAGTGTTCTCCATTCCATTCGTTCATCAGTTTGTATTGTAACAACACAAACAAAACAAAAGAGGTTTAAGACACAATCACTCTGGAAGCTTGTTAACAGATGAAGTATGAACAAATGTGTAATATCATAAAATGCTCTGTGCACTTGTACATGTAACTGATTTGTGGCCTTGGTGGTGAATTCAGTGCACTATACATACCCTACCCTTAGGATCACTGATACAGACCACCTCTAAGTGTCATACATCATCTGATCCATTCAATGCACACAAACAAACTGTCAACAGGTTACACTGACATACCTTGATCATCAAGTTTGGCGCATTCTGTAAACAGGTCTTTGCTGCCAGCATTAATACGATCGCGATGAAAATAATGTGACTGAAAAAATTTGGTCCAAAACTCTGATTCGGTCAGCTTATGTGGAACGAACTCCAGGTGTTTCTTTTTTACTGCTGGATATGTTTTGAAAATACATTCTATAATGTCAGCTGTGAGATTGTACTTTAGTCCATTACAGCCATCTGTCTGGGGTTTGATGTCAGCCTGGAACCACAGTAAAACCAGCTTAATAAGATTTATTTATTTATTTGGATGTAAAACTTGGCACAACACAGGCTGACAGCATTTAAAAGCAATCGCTGAGGAAGACATATGGGCCTAAGAGGGAGTCAGTTACAGGAGACTGAAGAAGAATGGATAATAAGGCACTTCATGATTTTTACACCTCTCCAAATATTATTAAGGTGATCAATTCAAGAAATCTCAGATGGCCTGGGCATACGAAAGTATGAGAAGCACATACAGTTTTGGTGCAGAAACCTGAAGGATAGAAGCCACTTGGAAGATATGGGTGTAAAGGGACAATAATACAGACTCTGCTCCATGGAGTTAGTCAGTAAGTCAACTTCTGAGATAATTTTTCCACGTATGTGTCTGTAAAAATGTAACATTCAAAGCAACAGGACACAACAGCAAAACTGTCACACTGTCAAAAAATACTGAAACTATAGTACCCTGCACAGCACACAGGGTAAGTGCTTTAACATCCTGCAGACAGTTACTTTAATGATACAAAAGTGCTTTAACATGCTGTAGTAAGTTACTTCAATCATGAAGCCTAAGTGCTTTAATATGTTGCAGCGAGTTACTTTAATCAAACCAGCTAAGGCTGAAGTGCCTTAACACGCTGTTGTTGCTGCTTCAATCATACAGGCTAAAGTGCTTAATATGTTGTACAGAGTTACTTTACTCATACAGGCTACAGATCTTTAATGTGCTGTACTCAGTTACTGTAATCATGAAGGCTAAGTGCTTTAACATGCTGCAGCAAGTTATTTTAAACATACAAGCTGGCATGCTTTAATATGCTGTAGTGAGTTACTTCAATCAAGCAGGCTAAAGTGCTTTAATCGGTTGCAGTGACACCTTAATCATGCAGGCTATCTGATTGGTACAGGAAAACAAATAACCAAACTTAATCCAAGACTTCTACACATATGCTGTAAAAGTGTTGATTAAACGTAATAAAAACACAGTTATAACTGAAAACCAAAACACACCAGAAATGCCCCTGAAACTCCAACATCCTGTTTTTGATTCTGATGCTTCTGCATATACTGCAAGGCATGCTGTGACCAAAACTCTTCTGACGATATCACATGCGTTATGACCAGATCACGGTACAGCTGCAGCAGCGATGGATTCTCAGACAGAAGCCTAAAAATCATTACACTTCAATTAGCAAAGGATTGTAAAGAAAACGCACAAACGGAAAAAATATTCCTTACAGAAAAAGGACCCAAAAGACACACACACGTATACTGTGGTGTATAGTATCAGGTACAGGTGACAGAGTCACACATAGTAACAAAGCTTATGAACTGCAGCAGAAAACGCAGAACAACCAACAGGACACAAACAATAAACCCTAATAGGAAAGTCGTCAGCAATTATATTTGAAGCATCACTTAACATAATCAGAGTCATACCTTACATGTTACACATGTCACTGGATTTTAAGTGATGTGTGCTACATTAAAATATCATCACTGCATTATATTTTGATATATTCTACAGTTTTCAGTCCACATACACCAACTTAATAAGACACAAACCTGTTCCTTGAATTTTTACTGAACGCCAGTGTCAGCACATTATCCTAAGACTAGTCTTTACCAACCATGAGTGTGTGAACTGGCACAGTGTCTAACGTTACAAATGTGCGCCTAAAACATACACTATACAGACTGACTGCTTGCCAAAGGGCCCTCCAGACTTGAAGCAATACACAATATATGAATGATAAAATTGAATACATCAGCTGTATACAGTCATGTCACATGTTACTCGTTATGCAAATATACTGTCAAGTGACTGGATTGCCTCAGAAACACAGCAAAGTGATTACAATTCAGTGCATTATATACTGACACACTACATGATTTTGTAACAACCTGTCACAGATGACTCTCCACACACTACATTACTAGGAATTAGGGTATCATAACTGTGTTTGAATTTTAATGGGTATGTCAATTTTCCGCAAACCAGTCACAGACAGAAAAAACTTATTCATAAAAACATACTGTACAACAGCTGCTAAAAGAGGTGAGAACTTATAAAAGTTAATACTTTTCCTCACAGAAACCTTGCTGCAACATCCAGTTCATCAGCAAAATGCTACTTGATACAGTCCTGTACATGTGCATGGTGGTGCAGCCCTATAAGAGGAATGGTGAACCAAAGTGGCACATAAAACACACTTGCTGGACACACACGTTATTAGATGTGCCACCATATTTTCATAAAAACAATCAGTCAAGATCAGCACAAAAAAATTCATCCTTTGCAAATGCAATAGACTCCACTGGCTCAACCCTGTTACTGTCTACATGTATATATAAAACTGCTCATATCACAAGTTTAGTCTGTGATTTCCTTTGCTTCTTACAATGTACTATTTATACAAAATACATTTTATTTTTTATAAATCAGTTTGTCAATAAAATAAAAAAACCGTATTAATTACAATAAAAAACTTCCACTTAAAAGATGCCTCCAGTTCCAGATGCCCCTTCTTGCTGTTCCAACAACACCACAGGCAGGTCACAGGTCTTTTTAATACATTCCTAGCATTTATGGCACTCAGTCGCAAAGCAGTTTGCCATCCCTACCCTTCTGCATACCTATTCTTCTCTTCGAGCTCCTTGTTAATTTCACATTTAAATTTCTGCAGAAGCTGTTGCAGCAGCTCCTTAACATCATCCCGGTCCTTCACCTGTGCTCCCTGTCCCAAGCGATTTACAAAATGAAATGTTGATGAAGATCCATCATGAAGGCAGACTTGAAGCTGAATTTTTGGTTTCCCCTCTGGCGATATCTTTTGTGCTGAAACAATGGGTTACTGTCAACAAACAAATCTAAGGAAAAACAATGGGTTATTGCCAACAAATCTCAGGAATAAGAACAGGTTACTGCCAACAAACAAGGATATGGAATAACAATTAGTTACTGTCAACAAACAAATCTATGGAATTACTGTAAGAACAATGTTTATACATTTTCTACTTTCAGTTTGTAACTCTCCAGGTATGATTACATGCCATCCATTGTGGTTCACACTGTGCAGCTAAATATTCTATTTCACACTGCACTAGGCATGGAACAGGTAACTAAGACCTAACACCACATACAGTATTCATAACCTACACAAACTACTTGGTGTTGGGTTCAAAGTCTGCTGCAATGCAACATGACCTGGCAAGAGAATTTTAGCCACATTCCCAGCAAGTATGTATCTGAATCAGCACTCATAAGCCACATGAGTGCTCCTGCTTACTCAAATTAAACATAACACTATCCATTTCTGTTTGCATTTATTTCACTGTAACCTAACATTTTGAAAAAAAAAAAATACTTGTCCAACACAACTATAAAAAAACACAGCTAAATTCCATTAATCTGACTCGTGTGGGACCACAGAGTTGCTGAATTATCAAATATTCCAGATTATCAAACAGTACTTATAATGAACCAAGTTCTTGCACATAATTTTTTTCTTACTGATCCTATACTTGGGCCGCAAGACTAATCAGAGAAGTATTCCATTTGGGTATCTCCTTCAGCTGCTGGTTCAGGGTCTTGTGAGTCCTCTGTTATGTCTTCTTGAGTCTTCACAGCTGAAGATGTTGATGGAGTAGGAGACATGGGGTCAGGAGGTACAACAACAGTTGATGTACAGACACCCTTGGAGGCCTTTCAAACATGTCCTTGACATCTGCCTGTTTCACTGTTGAAGGTTTCTCACGGTAAAAAGCAAAACTTCTCGTCTTGGGATTAATCCCCTCACATACCAGATTGTCAGCAGTTCTGAATTATTGAATGTCATATTAAAGGAATTCTGCTGTATACACACACACACACACACAGCAAAATTCCTTTATATATATATATATATATATATAGTGTGTGTGCACATGCATGCGCGCAAAACTGTGTTCAATGTGTACTGACTTTTTTGTTATTATATACACAAAACTTTAATCACCTCAAAGTCAAGATAACATGGCTATTTTTTTTTTTTTAAAGGGCATCCTGCTGTGTTACAGAACTGAAAGACAATAATAAATTAATTTGTTGCAGTCAACCACAACAATATTTTATTTACTGTATTGGCTACTAATTTTGGTCATTAGACCATCATCAGGCCATCCATACACAGTCACTAATTGGTATGCTAGACGCACACGTGCATGCGCTCAGCCATCCCATCACATCGAGAAAACTCATGGTTATCTTATTATAAAAAAAATGTTCACTGAAGATACTATACATATCCACCGTAATAAGGAGACACGGAAGAGTTATAAATAATATCTACAGGCACCACCCAACGCTCGGTGTATATGGAATAAAAATACAAACCCTGTGCCAAACAACATATACCATAATTTGTGACTGAAGATTATATACATATATACTCTTTCATTTTAACACAGTCCAACCAGTTTTAACAGATTTTTAACACTGGTGTAAGTTTTATGGGACCCATACAACATTGAATTTTATGAGCACTACATGTAACCTGTTTGAAATTTTATGTATGGATAGCCTGATGATGGTCTAATGACCAAGACTAGTAGCCAATATGGTAAATAAAATATTGTTGTGTTTGACTGAAACAAATTTATTGTTGTCTTTCAATGGCCATTTTTAATTGGCGCTTAGTTCCAGTAAAGGTGACTAAGTCAATGCACATAATTCAGCACCAAGCTATGAAGGCAAGTGAGGAAGTGGATGTATAGCCCCACACAATCTTAACCTTGGCACTAAATGGAGGTGCGTGCTGCACATCTAAGCAAACAGAGCAGTTAGGCCCCAAAGCCACTGTGGATTCTCTGCAAATGTGAAGAATCGCTAATCCTTCCTGGAACTGACTTGGTCATCCAATCTGTAGCCAATCTGTATGACACTGATTAACTCTTTGGCACCGGAATTTTATCTTTCGCACCAGAATTAAATCCCCCCCCCAGTCCACTTTAATGGCCGTTCGGCCATTTAGAGGGCGCCAAAGGGTTAAGCTACATCAACACCTTTGTAGCTGGTGGAGAGTAAACACAACATGCCAGAGAACTTCTTGCTCAGTATACAGGACATCAGTCTGTGTAACACGCTACAGCAAGCTCAACAGCTGTCAGCCTGCTGCAGGAAGCTTGCAGAAACCAGTCTGCTCTTAAAGCGAATACCCATGACCTGAATCATTGATGATTTTCAGCAGTGTATCTCTACCACTACATTTAATTCAACAAATTCTTGAACACATGTATTCTATCCCTTGAATCCCCTGAAGTGATTTCATGGCTTCAGATGAATGGGGTTCATATGTAATGATACCATAAAGGAACAGCTTTATAACAATACACAAACCAGAGTGAGCATGCTGGATGCAGGCATGCTGTCATCTGGTGGCAGGAACAGTAACCACATGAAGCCTAGTTGAGTCAAACTAAGCCTTAAGATCCTGCAGTAGGCAGATCCTCAGTTTCAACATATATAACAAACATCTACTTCTGCGAAATTTAATTCATCCTGAATGGATTCAATTGGATTAGGGTCATCAGAGTCTCAGAGTAACCAACCGTGTAGGCTGGCCTGAGCTATGGTATAAATGGTCTTTACAGAACACACTGTAGAAGCAAACTTTCATATTGACCTGAGGCTCAAATGTGTCCAGTGACTAAACCAGGTGGTAAAATCCACTGCCTCATGAGTATAACGAAAGTGAAGGTGTAAATGCTCATGCGTTCGCCATACACAATTTCTTTCTCCTAATAACAATCCATCATTTTGCCAGTCACACTACCGAGCCTGTGGTGGATTATCAGCCATAATTAGGTCTACAGTAGGCACACAAGTACATTCAAAACAATACACCCATAAAACCTCATAATACAGCCCAACAAACCTCAAATAGCTATGAAGGCATATTATATTATACTATATTATGGGAACTTTACCACATACTCCATTAATAACAGCACTGAGGCAGAGTACCATGCACATATGGCAAAACTTTACTTTTTAAGGTTTTGGCTAGATTGCTGCTTTTTTCCCTTCCACATCGAGGTTTAAAGGAGAGGGTCTTCAAACCCAACATAGCCATTAATGGCCAGAGAACTTTTAATTTTCAATGTCCATCCCTGTGCCTGCTGAAATTACCCTTTGTACTTAATAATCTTAAAGCTAAAAACTTCAAATAAGAAGTACACTCTTAACAATGGATCCAAGTAGCTGTTCCTAACTTTTGAAACATTTTATCTATTTTTGCACAGCTTACATTAGGATCCTTCTTAAATTTGGTCATTTTTTCTCTAAGTTTCAGCTTTTGCAATTATTCATTTCAATATCTGCTTCTGTACATGCTAGAAAAATTTGAGCTGACTGTACATTGGCACATCAGGTTATGTAATGAGCATAATGTTTTATGTTTCTTGGAAGTGTGGCTGATCTGGTGATCTTCAGACTGAGTTCACACTTGTTCTTTGGAAAAGAAAACCCAACAAATATTCATTGAATATGTTAGTGCAATATATAACCAATGTTAAATTTACTTCATTTTGCTGTAAGGATTTGTATGTGACTTTTGCGTACTGTAGTTGCATGCTTGTTAAGCCTATCTGCTGCTCAACAATTCCATTTGTTCCATCAGAGCAACAAACATGTGCGGCAGAAAAGTGGTGAAGATCACATTACTCAAGCTGATATTCAAATGGCTTCACTGAATCACTTCTACAGGCATTAACTTGGCTACATACTAAATGAATCATGATGCAACTGATACTACAATCCAACTGACACACCTTCATCTAAAGCAAAGCGAAACATTATGACCAGGCAGATTCATACACTCAGATTTGTGTGTCTCATTGACAACAAAAATTAACCTTACAAGACATGAAAAATACGACCAACTGTAGAAAAGACAAGCTCCGTGATACATATGCTAATTACTAACAGCCCAACTGAACACTCGCAGTTGAAATTACTGTGCTCTTCAAAGGCAGTCATTTTCACACTATATATATATATATATACACACACACACACACACCAAAGAAACACACATTGTTCTAAGTAAAAGAAATTACAACAGTATCACTCTAAGAGACAGAGGCTCAAATACAACATGCCTGTAGTAGGGCAAGGATAGGAAACATGTGACTCTCTCAATGATGGCTACTCATTTAGCTTTAACAGGGATTCCTGCTAGGATTGAAAATGCAGAACACAAATTGTACATGGACAACTCAACTACAGCATCATTTGATGATTTACATACTGTAGCCAAACACCAACTGGATTCAAATACCAGTCACGCTACCCCTTAATATGAAAAAAACACAACATTCTACAAATTTTTTTTGATCATGCTGCCAGCACAGTTCGTCATCTGTACATCAGTGTCTGCACCCTCTGTGGGAAAGAACCCTCCCACACTCTCGGATTTCAATCATCTTTCATTCCAGTCATGATATTCATAACATTCACAAAAGACACCAGATCATCCGGACCCCAAAATTCATGCTGCCAAGTTTATAAGCTAATATTTGAACTGGAGCCATGTGTAGCATCTACAGTTTTATTCTGTGGGCATTTTGTACCCACACAAAACATAATTAAAGAATGAAATAATTAAATGTACATAAAATTCCCATAGGAATTTGTCAACCAATGATAGAAGACCCTCCTTTGTTGCACAACCAATCACAGAAGTACAAAGTGTTTGTCAGAAGTGTCACTGTGGAGTAAGAAGTAAGAAAATTAATCAGGAGACAGAACTCAAGGCAGTCACTCAGTAATCGGCAGGGGAGTCTGAATTAGTCTCAGACAGTGGACACACATTAGAAAATTCAGAAAGTAATCACATGGCAGAATAGCAGTAATAAGAGTAATCAGACAGGATATAATTAGCATAAGATGGTTGGAAGAGGCTGTAAGAGGGACAACAGACAAAAAATATTTTATACACTAATGACATTAAGGACTAATATGACGAAATCTAGACAGAAGACACACAGAGCAGTTCGGAGTAAAAGTGCTGGACAGTGGATCATGACATCATAGGGACGTTTTCTTTTATGTGTATCTGTGAGTGTGGATATAAAAAAACTAAAAACTAAACTCCGTGGCCTTAGTCCGCACGCGAACTATACCGACAGAGCGGCCGCCGCCTGTCGGCGAAGTTAGTGCCAACTTTTGCGGATAGAGGGGTGTTACGTGGTCAGCGCA
>Ga0131853_10016605_pt1 | contig 13423 bp, 20 predicted proteins | sample TergutLab28metaG_FD_92764 | JGI IMG/M metagenome (GOLD analysis project Ga0131853, IMG submission 92764) | Labiotermes labralis P1 segment gut microbial communities from Petit-Saut dam, French Guiana - Lab288 P1 (version 2) (version 2) | ecosystem: Host-associated > Arthropoda: Insects >...
CGTTGACCTTGGCATACGCTATGGCAATGGTAGGGCTGATTTTGAAACTCCTGTACTGGTTATAGGCGCCGAAACCGCCTGTGGCATTACAAAAACTAATATGTGGGTCGCTTTGGATATCATCAAATCCAATATCTTAAAGATACTAGATTTGGGCATGGACAGATATTTCCAAGTGGCCGCGGCATAATTGTTCGGAAGCTGTCTAAATATGGTTCAAGCTAGTATCCGCTAGTCAATTAGTAGCATGGATAAATATTTCCTGCACCGCATTAAAGCGAAGAAAAATCATGTTTATGCTGTAGATATTTCAGCGTAGATTGCAAAGGAGGTTAAATTATGCGTTCCAAAGTGGTCCTTAAAGAATTTAACGATGTTTTAGTGTTGTATAGGTATCTATATATAAATCCCGAAAACAGGGTCGTAATAAACAATGGAATGACAAATCTGGAAATACGACTTGATGAAGATCTGCGGTTTTATTGCAAGAATCGCAGCTTTCCACATCTGCCGGATTTGTTCTACAGCGAGCAAATGACATTGAGCGTTTGTTTGGGTGTTATTGATTACTTGAAAGAACAAAAGCCTAAACAATTCCCTGGTTCATTTGATTCTGAGTGGGGTGAGATAAGAAGCATCACAATGTCAAATATGGCATTGAATTTCAATGGCAAAAGAGGGGCATGACTCTGAACTCCAACAGCCTCTTGCGATGTGCTTTGATTGATGATTTTAGGCAACAACAAAAACAACTATATTATACGATAGGAGCGTGTTAATGAATATCAAATGTCTTCACGAAAAAACCCTGTTTTGCAATAAAGAGACAGGGTATAGCATTGTTTCATATAAAACAGATAATGTCGTAGCCGTACCAAAAACGGCCGTGAGCAAATTTAGGCCCAGAAATGGTATGACCGCATTTACGGCTGTGGGCAATTATCTACCTATTGCCGAAGGTGTGGAAATTGAATTGTCAGGCGAATGGATAGATGGTGGTAAATATGGTATGCAGCTTTCTGTTGATAGTTGTACTATCATACGCCCAAAAACCGTTCCTGGCATCATAGCATATCTATCTTCAGATTTGGTAAAGGGTATTGGTGAAAAAACGGCCATAGCGATTGTTGATTGTTTCGGTGTCCATACATTGGATGTTATAGACAAAGAGCCCAGGCGCTTATTAGAAGTGCCCGGCATAACCGAGAGAAAACTGGATGCAATTATGGAGAGCTATAGAGAAAGTGTTGGTTTAAGAGATATAATGACTGAGTTAGCTCCCTATGGTGTAACTCCCAAGAAAGCCGATAAAATTCTCGAAACTTATGGAGCGCAGGCAGTAGAGATTGTAAAAGCTAACCCCTATGTTTTATGCAATGTCGCAGGGCTTGGCTTTAAAACAGTTGACGAGATGGCGCGCAAAAATGGTATCTCACATAATGATGTTAACCGTATTGCCCAGGGTATTATATATGCTTTAGGCCAATCCCAGCAATCGGGGCACCTATTTTTGCATAGCGGTGAGCTATGCAAAAATGCGTCAATCTTGCTTGGCATCAGCACAGCGGACAATACAATCCAAAATCGTGTGCTTGACTTGGTTTTAGATGGGCGTTTACGTGAAGATGATGGGCGTGTATATCTGCCTAAAAATCACGTGGCGGAGCGCGAAACAGCGAGGCTTGCAAAAGAGATGATTGGACATGTTACAATCAAAGGCGACGTGGATAAAACAATCTTACAGGCAGAAAAATCTTGTGGGATAATATTGGCCGATATGCAGCGTGAAGCCGTAAAAATGGCAGTAACGAATAACATATCAATCATAACAGGCGGACCGGGAACAGGAAAAACAACTGTGGTAAATGTTATCTATGAAGTCTATAGAAAAATGTTTGGCGGTAGAGTAGCTTTTGCAGCTCCTACAGGCAGAGCAGCCAGGCGACTATCAGAGAGCGTTAATGCTGATGCGTCTACGTTGCACAGTATGCTTGGGCTTAGAGAGAACAGCGAAGATGCTAATAATTCAATTGACGCTGATTTGCTGGTTGTTGATGAAGTATCAATGGTTGATATGTCTTTGGCATATCTGTTGTTCAAAAACCTTAATAATGCTACAAGCTTGCTGTTGGTTGGGGATCACCACCAATTACCGTCTGTTGGAGCAGGAAATGTGTTGCGTGAGCTATTGCAATGCGGCGCAATACCTGTTACAAAATTAGATGTTGTTCATCGTCAGGCTATGACCAGCCGAATCAACATCAATGCCCATGCCATTCTGCAAAACAAGGCATCAGGGCTGTTATATGGCGCTGATTTTGATTTTGTGGACACAAAAAATCCAACAGAAGCCGCTGCTTATGTGAAGAATATTTACTATAGCCATATTAAGCAGCTACAGGCAAGCGGTCAATTACACGCGGCTGATGAGGTTCAGATTTTGTCGCCTATGCGTGTAAAAGGCATATGCGGCACTAATGCTCTGAATAAAGACATTCAAGACACTCTCAATCCTGCGTCTGCGAACAAGCCTGAAATCGTCGTAGGCTTTAAGCGTTTTCGCTTGCATGACAAGGTGATGCAAACGAAAAACAAACGCGAAATATCCAATGGTGACATCGGACGTATACAGCGGATTGGAAAAGACCGTAATGGCCAATACGAGGTATTGATTGACTTTGGCGATGGCAGAACAGCCGTGTATGGGCTGGGCGGAATGGATTCAATTGACCTGGCTTATGCGATGACTATTCATAAGTCCCAGGGGAGTGAATATCCTGTGGTAATTATCCCCATCTTAAATGAGGCAAATATTATGCTACAGAGAAATCTCATTTACACAGCCATTACCCGCGCAAAAGAGAAAGTGATTATCGTGGGCCAAAAAGAGGCATTTTTCAGGGCTATTCGTCGAGTGGAGGAGTCCAGGAGAAATACCGTGTTGGGGCAATTGATAGCCAGTTAGAATGAATTAAGTAATAAATATTGTATTAAAGCCGCCGATATTCCTATCAGGAATGACGACGGCTTTTTTGTTATTTCATTTATGCAGCATTATCCAATAACTCTCTATGAGCAGACGCTGTACTTGCTCCAATAATTTTGGCATATAGAGAAACAGCGTTGAAGCCTTCTTTGCATCGAAAGCAATAGAAAAGCCCCTTATCCTCGTTCAATGATGCAGTCATTTTGCCATGGCCATTACCGCAAAAGGGGCATCGGCATCTAACTTCGGCTCCGGTGGGGCATTTAAAATGGATATTACAACGCCTTGCAACCTCAATGATTGATATTTTATTGTATATTGCTATCCCGCCTCTCGTAATAGTTGCTCTTTGATATTAATGCTTTCATCAGCTTTTGTTGTCATTTTGACAGAAAAACGGCGATGAGATGATTTTGCTTTGTATTTTGTGTAAATCTCCGGCTGCTCAGCTTCCAGTAGCTTTGCATTAAAACGCTCTTGGTTTACGGTAGTCCATTTAATATGGCCATCTGCGGCAACACCAATTTCGTTTTCGCCCAACATCTGTTTAAGTAGATTTGAAGCCTTCTGTTTTTGCTTTTCGAATATCTCTAATTGCTCATCAGCCTCATTGTATTGGCGAATCAAACCGGATGCACTATCCGGCAGCTTGATTTTTGATAATGGCAGGCTATTGGGATATTTTTGGCCCAGAAATCTGGCACATGCATCAGAGCCGTCCGGGGGTAGAGGTACATCGTCCTGGACATACATCCAAAAATCCCTTTCATAACGGATTAGTATGGAAATCAGTTCCTCATCCCGAGGAACAAATTTCCATTGAAAAGCATTGCCGCCGACTAGCGCTGCAATATATGCTCCATTATAGCCGGTAACGCATAGGTAATGTTGGATTTGAAGAATATATTCTTGCGGTACAGAATCACCATCCCATTCACCGGCCTTAAATGCGCTGGCTGTTTTTGCTTCAAAGATGCATTTTCCATGGGTAGGGCAGCGGCAAACGCCGTCGAGGTTTGCAAGCATAAAGGGATAATCCCTGCTTTGTAAGATTTGCTTAACAGGAATAACCTTGATGCCTGTCCGTAATGTAAATTCATCTCTTATCAGCGGCTCCAGCCGAGTGCCCCAATAGGCAGCCTCTCCTGCTTCTTGCGGAGGCTGCTGGCCCGTTTTTTCCATCCATAATTCAATTGGGGATTTATACTTGTTTACTCCGCAAACCACAGATGCATCGCTGCCGCCAATGCCTAGTCTGCGGTATGCAAGCCAATCATCATGGGAGAGTCCTTCCGTGGATGTCAGTACAATAGCGGCCATCTCAGCACCTCCTCCTATAAGCCAAAAGGGTTGCCGTAAATTGCTAAAGCAGCTATCAACAACCCTTTTCATGACAATCATTATGCGGCTTTATTCTCTGAAACAACAGCAGCAATGAGTTCTTCTTCCTTGTTTTTAGCCATTTCTACGGCTTGAGCAAACTGACTGGCACTAAAACGCTTGGTTTCAAGCAATAGCGTGCTTTGCCCGGAAAACATTACACTACTAATCATACCATTACCTTTTTTGACAGGCACTACGGATAAATAATAACCCCGCGGCGTTACACCGCCGCTAAAGTAATTCATGCCACCCTTGGTGTAATAGACGTTGATTTCCAAATGGGTGGCATTTTTAAGGTCACTGCGCTCAACATATTTCTCATGTCTTTTCATTTTCTTTTCTCCTCTCGTTATGCCGCTATTTCATAGCTGGCGATTAAATTGTATTTACCAAATGAATTGCTTTTTTCTTCAATCTTTACATTACGTAAGTGAGTTCCGACAGCAATACCTTGTTCGCTTGATCTGATGTAGGCAGATGTAATTACACCTTTGTCATCGCATAACTCCAGTAATTGACTGGACTCGCCGGAGGATTTCATGGAGTTGACTTTGAAAATATTGGCAGGGGGAGAATCAGTCTGAGATTCTTGGTCGTTGCCATGCCCGTCGTCGGATGTATGCGGAGCAGACTGCGTTTGATTGCCGCCTGTATTTTGTAGCATAGGCGGGGCAGGAGGCCGTTGATTCTCTTGATTTCCGGATGATTGCTGAGGGCCGGAAGAACTGCCGGCATTGGTTTCGGATTTCTGTTTATTGATCTCTGCTCCAAAGATTTTCTTTATAGCGGTATCGTAAGCATTTCTTAGTTTGGGCAGTTGGCTATCCTTAATGATGGAGCTTTTACCGCGCTGCTCAATTTCAACCCATACTCCGGGAATCTGATAAAGATAACGGCCAATACCCCACTGTACGGCTGCTCGTTTAAAAGCACCGGATAAACCGCCTTTGGTAGACTCATAATCAGTATTTTCAGCACCATCATATTTTGTGAGCCATTCTTTTCGTGCCTCATCATAAATACTGATACCGCATATTTGGGCGTTGCCTTGCCACGAGGAAAAACTATTTGACCAATTGAACGCACCGATTACATCATCCAATCGGTTTTGTATGGCGCGGCTGTCCACATAGAAGACAGCCCTGCCTGTTTTCTTGTCACCACTGGTGGCCTGTATCCTGGCGTCCACTTCTTCGAAAGGGAAGTGTGCCTTTAGTTTATTGATTTTTTCTGGATTCATAATTAATTGCTCCTTTACAACTTATATAATCCCAAGCTTCTTTTTTAGCAACTGCGATAGCAGCCCTATCTCATCGGTGTGTAATATAAGAACTTCACCATCAATACGAGAAGAATCGTTGTGTGACCAGATATGCCTCTCGTACACATAAAGCATATCTTTTGAGTCCGGGTACAGTTCTTGCATATGCGCCGTCGGACGCAATACCACGTAACCTTTGTGCGATTTGACAAAATCGAACATCACATTAACATATTGATAATGATAGTCGGCTATATTTTTGATTTCATCCGTAGTTCCTTTGCTTGCTAAATCAAGCAATCGTTGAGGATTAGGGTAGCCGTCTGCCAGTAAGATTAACAGCCATGAGAACTCTTTGAAGCTGCCATGCCAATAGCACTCAGGGGTTATATTGTATTTTGTGACAACACGGATGTGTTGTTTTATCATCAGCCAACAATCATAATTTTCCCTGCAACAATAGGGGAGAATATTTGTATGTGCTTCCAAACAGTATTTTACAAGCTGAGATAGCTCACTTTCTGTGTAGCATCTATCCATTGGTATCCTCCTGTGTGTTATTTAACGATTCTTTTAATTGAGAGCTGCAAAAACACGAGCGTTATAGGCATCAATAGCGGTTTGCTCGTCATTTCCATATACGCCCCAATTGTAATCTCGGGTGCCGTTTCTGCTGGCAAACTGCCAGCAGACCCAAGGGTTGACTGCATTAGGGTCGTGACCAATGGCATAGCCGGTAGAGAATCCTTTGCCGTCGCTAGATGTGGTTATTGCTCGCTTAATTTCAACACCGCCGACAAACTCGCCGCGCTCTTCAATCCCCGGCAAAGCAAAACGCCCTGCATCAAAATAGTGATAAAGCTTCCGAATATAGTTGCAGAAGCTATCAATCAAAATTGCGTGCGCTTGCAGCCAAGCTCCGCTAAATGCTATTTTCTGCATAACGAATGTATCGGCCCATTGCCAGTGAGTTGCAGATATCCTCCCATCGCTGCCTTTGTTTTGGAAATTGAATGCCAGAACCAGGCAAATGCGTTGGAAACCATATTCTTGAATAGCTCTCATGGCCGCAATTTCTAGGTTGTAAAAGCTGGTTTTATAACAGGAATCGTTGATTAAGGCGTCAATGCCGCGAGCGCAATCTGTATTAAACTTGTAGCCTAAGATGTAATAACTTTTCTCAGAGCGTTTTTCAGCGGCTTCTAGGCTATATGGATAAATCAGCTTTTTTGGGTCTATTCTGCCGGCTGTAGCGTTATACATTGCTGTGAACAATTCACGGCAAAATTGACCTTCCTCGGCAGAATGTTCGCGCTTTAGGTTCATATCTAGATAATTCCGGCATATGACAGTTGCTTCACCGATACCATAAGATAATACATCGTCTTTCCACTTTTCCGAACCATCTTTGTAGCCGGTAAAAGGTTTGTTATTGGGTAGCAAAAATATCATCTCCTTCCTCGGGGGCCGGTGTAATCCAGCCCTCCAATAAATACACTTTGCCCGGCGGTATGTAATCTTCTGTGCCGGGACCGCTGTTTACCATAAACATGCCAACGGTCACAGGTTCAGGGCAATGCTTATATATTTGGTCATGCAAACGATTATACACCTCTTTGGTGGTGCGGATTTTACATGGATCTAATTGGTCATCACCATTCCAACCCAATGCTCGGTAGAAATTCAACAACAAGTCACCGGCTTTATCATCGGGTGCCAATGAAACCTCTGGCGCATCGACCACAATGATATTGACTGCACTCTTTGTCACATCGGTATCAATAGTTATCATGCACAATCATCCTCCTTCACAACATCGACCACATTCTCCGGATGGCCGGCAAGAATTGCGGTCGGGTCATCTTTGAAAATGAATCCCCTTTTGAATCTGGAATAATAGCCGCCAAGGGAGTCCATTTTCTGGCGCAGAGACTTGAAATCATCAACTCTTGTTTTGATTTTAACAACAAAGATATCGCTGTTATCGCGAGTATCTTTGTCTTCGATAATTTCGTACTCCAAGCCGGAAATGGCAGAACTTCCTTGACCGATAGTGGCTCTTGATTTTTGCTCAGCTTCCGGGTATGGAAAAAACATTTTCTCAATATCCTTCAGCTTGCCGTAATAGCCATAGCCATTCGGGTCTAGCACTCCGAAGTGCTCATCCGCTTTCGCGGCAAGTATGGCCCATAACTCGGAAGAGATTTCTCGACTGCATTGTACATACTTTGCGCCTTTACATCCCAAAGATGGGTCGATAGATTCATACTCGTATATGTCCTCCATGCTATTGAAGCTGCCATGCTGGTACTGCTTTGTTATATCGTTGACGGTTTCATACAATGGTCCGTCAGTCCATTTAATGCTAACGCTGTCGCCCATTGAAAAAGTATCGCTTGTTACGCTGAATTTCACTCTTGGATACAGTGATGTCAGCTTTTTCTTAATCATTTTTGCTGTAAGAGCTGCGCCTGTTAGTTGTCTTTTAGCCATAAAGCTCAGTCCTTTCTGTAATAATAATTTAATATAATAATAATATAATAAAAAATAGCCTCAAATTTATGAGGCTGCGGCGGTGTTGCTGTTATACTTACCATCTGGCACCGGTTACATTGCCGACATCATCAAATGTCCAAGCCAACACTTTCAATTGCTCCCGCAAATCAAGATTGTAAAATTCGCGGCTTCTTGAAAACCAACTTGAAGCATTATGTCCATACAGCTTTCCCTTTTTTAGAACTTCCCCCATATCGTCCACATACTCAAAGTCTTGTTTGATGCGATAAACCTTGATAAACAGTGCTGTTTTGTCGAAAATCAAGTAGCTCCTGTTTGCGTCGTGCATATCTTCGATGCCAAACCGCTCGCGCATATATCGAAACACAAAGCGACTCAACTCATCTGCATATTCCTTTGCAAGCTGCGGCAGGCTCACATTAATTGCAGATATTTCACTTGCTATCGCTCTTTTTTGGTCGGATAAATCAGAAAGCCTTTGTTTTTCATCAAGCAGTTTCTGATCGATTTTATCAACCAAAGCCATAGCGCCGCTACTATCAGCGGCGCTATGTACATCTGTGCCGGTAAGTTCGTTCAAATCGTCGTACTCAGCACCGCATACTATGCAGGTGTAAGGACCGTATGGGTTTTCAGATTCATAAACACCATTGTCCTTTTTATAAACATTGCAGCTGTTTACAACAACATCGTGATAACACCGCTGATGGGCACTAAAGCTCTTATTGCCGCATTTACATGCTCTCATTGCACCATGCCTTTCTATAAGTATTCTGCAAAAAGTATTCTGCAAAACTTTCGCCATTGGTTCACCATTGGTCATAAAGTTGCTCTATGTAATATCGACAACAACATACTCTTTGATGTAGGCGAATATCGTCCAAATGCTAAAATTGGCAAGCTCTGCCGAGCAGCGCAGAACCTCACATTGGAATCTTGATGACAGTATGGGAGTTTTGTCTTTGGTCTTATCCTCTTCATGCTGTTTCATGATTGCTTCTATGCCGGCCGCAACCATACCTTCGTCGAAGAAGGCCCTGAAACCAACATCCACCAAATGAGTCAGAGCCATTCTGAATATCATCAAGCTATATTTGTCTTCCAAAGCCCGTATTTCTTCCATCTTGACTTTCATTTCTTCGCTCATAAACACCTCTCTAAATTTTTTATTGCCATCAATAAAAAGGGTGATCACCTGCATGACCGGCCCTTTGACAGCATCCCTATAAACAACACAAATCATGGGAGCAAAAACATATAAACATCTGCTATTAGATTATAGCGAACCAATTTTTGGCATCAATTATCATTCAATTAATCAACATCCTTGCCAACCAAATAGAAAGGCGGGTTATCTTTTTTGGGATATCTTTGAATCCATGCTTTTTTAAAACTGCTATGAAATTGTGCATATTTTCTGTTCCATGTATCTATGACATTTGCAGAATCACCTTTTTGAGTAACAGTAATTCTTCCGCCATCGTTATAGTGAATAAAAAGTCTTTCCAAAGCTACTTACCTCCTAGGATTTTTATTAGGCTATGTATGTCCCGTTGATTATCAAAACCAAGTATCTTGCCGGTGCCGACCCAAAATTAAATTAACGCATCATCGGATTTGCGGCGGCGATGGAAATGTCCGTTACTCTCGATTTTCAGCGTAAACTCAATGTTGTTTGCTTCCGGCTGTCTGAAAGCGCATTGGATTCGCCCTTTGTTTTCGCGACCTGTCCATAGCCTTGTCTGCAAATCATGTTTGCCACAAATGTCCTCCTATGAAATAAAATCACCAAGCGTTGCCTCGCTAGGCATCAATATGTGCTCATAATAGTAGCTCTGCTGCTTATCTTTCAACAGCTCCAATAAATCCCGCATTTCAAGGCCATGTTTGTTGTTTGATGGACTGAAATTGTCATTATTGTTGTCCAAGCTCAGTATGTGATAGGGCAGGCTTCCCAGCGTATGGAGACTTTGAACCTTTGGCAAAGGATTATTGCCTAAACAAATGTGATTATTATTTACATTACTAAATGGATAAATAAACATGGGCGTAGTCGGCTTGAGATTACTCTCATTACCGACTACGCCCAATCTGCAATTGCTTATTCTGCCTTCACTTGATATCCGAAAGCCGAACACCAAGCGCGGCAAGGGAAAGTCTTTGTATTCCGTACCAACATAGCTGATATCAGCTACATCCTCCGGGTGAAGTATGACAACATCACGATTACCATTATCATCGGCTGCAAAAGATATGCAGCCTTTTGGCAACATTCCGCTGGCTATGCCGCCGCGCAATAGACTTCTGTTAAGGCAGTCCAGCAGGCTATCCGGCGTGATTGCCTTGTATGATTTCACCCCATTTATATACTCCTCAACTGAAACGCTACCATCTTCTTTGAGACGAATAACAAGCTCATTTGATATACTCATGCCGCAAGTTCCTCCTGTAGTTTTAATCCTGGCTCTGGTTTTGTCATAGCGCATATGGTATATGCATTATCTTTGCTCTCGACAGGCACATTTTCCATAGCTTTAAATTCAGCGCACTTAGCAGCAAACCAGCCGTATACCTTAACCAAACCATAAGCTACACCTTCAATTGCATTGCAGTTACAACTATACATACATACAAGCAATCTGGTTTGCTGTGCAGCTTTTTTGGTTCTAATATAAGCTAAAAGCTTCCAATCTACACAAGTGCCGTTGTTGAGCCATCTGCCAATCTCGCCCTGAGCTTGAGCTACATACGGGTTTTGACTGTAATGCTGATCATGTAGCTTACCGTATTCCCAAGCATGAACGAAATATTTAGAAATCACATCATCTTCAAATGACATGAACTCTATACCGCTCTCTTCGGAGTAGTCATTTTCGAAGCCGTAAAAGATTGACGATACGGCACTTAGAATGTTGTGATAATATCCATCCGGGCAAACCGAATCATAAAACTGCTCCTCCACGATATCAAATCTATCAATATCGTGTAATTCCTTTGCCAGAACCAATGTACTTATGATTGCGCTAAAATCTTCAATTTCCATATGTATCATCTCCTAAGCTTTTATGAGCCCCCTGCGTGTGTTTATATGCCCTATATATAAACCGAGTCCTTACTTATAGGGCTAATATGCCGTAATATTGCCATAATGCTGCTTGCTTGGTTATACTTCTTCTCGTGGTCATTATGCAGACTACAAAGTGAAGTGATATCTTCTGAATCAAAGGCATTGTAATCCAAATCGGACAATATCACATTCTCTCCTCTTAACAGCCGATCATAAAGATTGTTATACAGATATTTCGTTCCATCATTCATTTCAGGAAACACAAAAGGGTCCGTTTTCTTTAATGCTGTAGAAAAATGTGCAACATTTAATCGTAGCATGGCAGTCCTCCCTCGTTGTTATTAAGTGGACATTTAGGCAAAAAAACCCAACTTTCTCCGGGTCGTGGAGAAGTTGGGTTGGCTTATTGAATAATTATTGAATAATTATTGAATTACTTATTTGGGTTACTTATTAGGCTATTTATTAAGCCATTTGTTGTGCTAGCAATATAAGATTATTATTTGTGTACAGGATAGGACATACAGCGGCTCAAGTTCAAGTTTACAACACCTCGGATTCACCAAGTTGCCTTTCAAAATCACGACCGCCGTACATAATACGAATAATTGCTACGGTACCATCTGTTTCATTAGGCAGATAAAACAGCACATAATTATCCACAGATAGCATACGCAAGCCCTTAGAACGCCATGGTTCATGGTCATATAAACGGTAACGCAAAGGCATATGGTCTAAAGAATCGACAGCATCCATTATGCGGTCAGCTTGTCTCGCGGCAGCTTCGGGCACAAGCAAGACATATGCAATGTAGTCATAGATGCCCTGCAAATCTTCTTGTGCTTCATCTGTATAGAAGACATTCCATATCATACGCTGTACTGCCTTTGCATTTTGTTTCTAACATCGGCTGACGGGGTTACTTTGCCAGCACCTAATGATGTCATGCCTTTATCAATTTCAGCATCAAACTGCTCCCTGGTAATCGAAGAATAATCCAATGGCCTTTTTTGCGGCACCTTCACATCAAATGGAATACCATTATGCAGTACAATCTGATGTAAAAACAGATTTATGGCGTTTGCCATGGGTATACCCAGTTTAGAAAGAACTATCTCTACTTGCTCTTTTAATTCCGGCTCAACCCTTGTATAAACATTTGCGGTTTTTGGCATTGGCTTCAGCTCCCTTCGATGTTATTATATCATATTGTATTGCGTATAGCAATCTTTTTGCAAAATATATTACGGATAGACCTCATAGCCATTTGCCTTCAAAGCATCCGTCCATTCATTTCTATCCCTAAAACCTGCGGTTTTGGCAACAATAGCTTGAGCAGTTCGATAACTGAAATCCGATTCAGAAGGTTTACTGCCGTATTTGTGCCGTCGCTCTTCCAATTGAGCGAGCAGCCATAGACATGTACTTTTGTCCATCATACCACCTCCAAAAATCATACATCATACCACCTCCAGGAACTGGTTTATAACATAGCTATGGGTATAGTTCTCATCGCTGTCATCAGTCCACAGCAGACATTCAACCGCACCTGGTATCAGCTCTCCATCTTTTGACGCTTGGCGGATAGTGGCGACATCCTGTGTGATGCAATCGGTCTTTTTGTCTTGGAAATACACGACAAACTCTTCGCTCTCGTTCTCGACACTCTCATATTTTTCAACAACAAGATGGGCTTCACCTATATCTATAACAAGTTTTTCCATATGTCCTCCCATTGCCGGAAACTCTTTCTCCTTCTATGCCGGCGTAAATTCATTAACATTTGCTATGGTGTTATCTTCTTTATCAAAGATATCGGAAATGTAATCTTGAAGCTCTTCGAGGCTATTGAATTCCCTCCCTGTGAGCTCATTGCAGTAATCCTTTAATTCTTCAAAATCATCAAAATATTTGCGGATATCAAGGTAATTGGGCTTGTCCTGACCTTCATACCAGCCTCGGGGTATTGGCGCATCTCCGCAAATTTCAAACAGATATTTCTCAGGAAAGTAAATCCCATTGGTATCTGTGTTGGTGAAAATTCCATTTCCGGACTCCTCAGCAACATTATGGAATCGATTCCATAATTTATCTTATAGCAAGAAAATACTTATGGAAAGAACAAGCCTTGATCACGAATACAATCAATGTTAAGTGCTTTGCTTCTTTCCATAAGATTTGCTGTTTAGACGAGAGACCGCAACCAACC
>Ga0131853_10016606_pt1 | contig 13423 bp, 15 predicted proteins | sample TergutLab28metaG_FD_92764 | JGI IMG/M metagenome (GOLD analysis project Ga0131853, IMG submission 92764) | Labiotermes labralis P1 segment gut microbial communities from Petit-Saut dam, French Guiana - Lab288 P1 (version 2) (version 2) | ecosystem: Host-associated > Arthropoda: Insects >...
ATTTTAGTGAGTTAAGTTTAAACCATGTGAAAAAAAAAAGTGGGCGAAGAATGAAAAAAAACCAAAATTTTTGTTGCTTTTTAACAAAAATTAAATTAACCAAAACTTTTCGGGAATTTCCCCAAAAAAAAATTCCCCCCCCCCCCCCCCCAAAAAAAAAAATCAGCAGTTTCTGGGTTCCTACACAGACAGACACAGACTGACACAATGCAAAGCCAACAAACACATTTTAAAATTTTCATTGTAACACTTCTACTTCTTTCACTGGCATTACAACCCCGTATGGGTTTTAGCCTTCTCAGTGATTCTCTTCCATTCTGCTCTTTCCTTATATTGCTTTCTCCACCCTTTTATTCCTATTATTTGAATATCTTCTTTGATATCTACGATCCATCTCTTCCTTGGTCTTCCTCTAATTCTTGTACCTATAGGTTTCCACTCTAAAATTTTCTTAGGTGTTCTTCAATGTAAACACACCACAAAGAAATACTCAAAAGACCCTCAACACACACTCACAGTTTTCTCCGGGTTAATGTCTACTTACTGTTCTTGTTCCCAAGGGTCATTATTCGCTCCATGTCATCAGCATTGTTCACCACATACCCTGAGAGATCCCGTATGTAAACCCCAATATCAGGCCGTTCCTTTACCTCAAGGTGAGCAGTCTGGTCTTTTCCCAGAAGATCTCGAATTTCCTCATTATAAATCTCGATGTGTGACACACGTACCAGGAACCTGTATCCACAAAATAAATTTCGTATTTGCGAGATTGCTATTCTCACAGCAGTGATCCTGAAGATTAAAGCCTTCTGGGATATTACACTGTGCCACAAGCTAAACAGTCCCAGATAATGAAGATTAATGGATGCCTGTGTAGTAAGTGTAGTAACCACTAAAAGTGTCACTTGGAATACTACTTACTTCGTACGTTCTGCTGCTTTTGCTATGTGACCAAAGATGTGTGCAAACGAGTTTGGAATTATCCCCTTCAGTTCTGGAGCCATGCAGTCTCCCTGCATTGTAAACGTCTTCCCTGTACCTGTCTGGCCATACGCTAGAATTGTCCCATTGTATCCCATCAACACCTTGTCCACAATTGGCCGGGCAGTCTCATTATATACATCCATCTGTGAGATTCAAGTATAATGATATTACTTTATCTGCTGTGTACCTTAGTTCATAAGTAACATAATAACACTACATCAACCTCTGAGGCTACTTAATGTTGAACAAGAATGGCCTGAAGAGGCTAGGGTGGAAAGCAGTCAGGAAGCTAATACAGCCAGGATAGTCAGTTCAAATATCAGCCAGAGATCAGCTATTCCATCTAAACCCCTTGTGGTATTCCTCAGTACCTCAAATGAAGCCATGATCATTTACTTCAATGTCCTTCTCAATTCACTAACCGTAAAACATCTGATCAATCAACAGCATACAATCACTGCAACTGAAGCAGTTGAGCTATTTAATCTTCTGGCATGTTACACATCACTGATCAGTAGTTAATGACATTTTGGGGCAGTATATTGGTCCCACCTTCAAGCATCACAAGGTAGAAAAATAGGCTGTCCCAAAATGCCAATGACTAACTACCAATGAGCACTGCATAACATCCCAGAACAGCAAAGACTTCATTTACACCATGGTGGAAGCCTGAAATCACATGAGTGAAGGTGTTGTCAGATAAAGAAAGAATGAACAACAAATTAATTTGTCACACAGATATGCATCACCAACCCACCTGTCTTGAATCTGTGTCAAAAACAACATCAAATGTAAAGAGCTTTGGTGGTTCCCCATCTGCCGCCTGCGGGTTCTCTACACAGATGGTATTGTTGACGGTATCAACTTTTGTGATTTGTCTGTACCCTGCTTCAACTTCCTTTTCACTGAGTGGTCGCACACGCACAACCACGCGCACATTTTCCACCTCACCATCTTCACACATCTGTCACAATGAAATAAATATATGACATCCCACACTATCAATTGTGTCAGATATACACATAATTTCTATCAAAACTTAAAATGGTCATGCAAACGAGACTAAGTACTCAATGCAGTTGGGATAACGATATTGGTATTGTACAATGTCATGTCACGTAAAGTACTTTGAAGATGAAGGAAGCAGGTTCCTCCAAAATATCTTCCAAACAAAACAGCACTAGTTTTCACAAAAAAAGCGCTGAGGAAAAAACATGGATCTAAAAAGGGTGGAGTACTTTAGCATTAAGTAATAGAGCAATTCATAGGTTTTTGCAGTCACAGTTACAGCAGCAAACTGTGGACAGCTATTTTGCACTGATTATCTAGATAGGATACAGAAACCAAGAATACACGAAGAATTTTGATGGAGGCAACTCTTAGAAAATGGATAGTTTTAAGACTGACATGAACAGGCTTTGTTGACAAAAGCTTGATGAAAATGGCGCAGGACCATGTCCAATGACCAGCTTTGGTTTCAGCACTGTCAAAATTCCAGTCTACTACCAGAGAAATAGCTTAAAGTGAGCTCAATTTGGAAATGGAATTACAAACAATAAAACTGATATGCAAGAAAGTACCTATGCCAGGCATATTCACTACGTTCTTTTTGGTGAACTGGAATATATGTACCACAAATATGCAATTTCAGTCTCCCAGTACAGTTTATTTAAAGACAAAATGGGGCAAAAACAGGCACTTCTGCCCATGTACAAATATTGAACACACTAACTGTGAATATACCAAACGTTCCAAAAGTTCTAAAACTCATCCCAAATATAATCATGTGTTTCACAGAAACTAGCAATTCAAAAACCAAAAGAAAGCCAGGTTTACAAGGGAGAAAACAATTACTATGAACTATGGAAGTGCTGCAAGATTTACAAATAAGAATTGTTGCAATATTGTACACATGCATGTTGTTCATATCAAGTTTCATACAAATCGGACTCTTTGTGTGTGTAATGCTCACGTTTGCATTTAAAACCCTACCCTTCACCACCCTCCATAACTGTGGAACAAATGTGCAGATTGATTAAATCTCAACAACCAAAGGCAAATGAAAATGCAACGATCAACAGGCATCGGAAAATGCACGGGTGAATTCACAGTCGGTACCACAAACGCTAACCTAACATGGCTAAATCCAGCCTGTTCTAAACCAATGCACGGGACAATCAGTTCCAAAAACATGATCCTAACCTAGTCAATTCTGAATAGTACTATTTTGCGAAACCTAGCACCGTAACCAGTGCAAATGCTCTATGCAGCACCGACACCAAAATCAACACTGATTCGGATCCAGTTTCAAATATAAACGCTAAAGCCACAACGAAAAACATCGCTCACCTAACCTAAACATGACCATGAATGAGTAAAACTGAAAATAACTACACGTAACTCTCAACAACACAGATATAACCACTTTCAGTAATAATTTCGCTTCAGACGTGATCTACAATCGTAGTTTATATTGTCTACTCTGTTCATTAAATATGGTAGCGGTTATAAAGATGCACAACCCCACAAACGTCTTTTGTGTATACAATCTCTTTCCCTTGCAACGAAATTTACGATTCTTAAACTTAGAAATACTTACTGGCATTTTCGTTTGTATAACGTGAAATAACTACGTAGCTCATGTAAACTTTTCTGTCACAAATGTCATGTATTGATTTCCTATTCGGCTCTAACATGGACTTTCGCCAATGTCAATGATGTTTCGTATCTACATTTATTCGAAATTACAGTAAATATACCGACATCGTCACTGCAGTAAATAAATATGACATACGAATACTGGAGCTGGCTGTTTTACTTTTGAAAACAACCATCTACCGTCGTACAAGAAATAAACACGGTATCCATCCCGCACGGACCACACATTACTCCCTGTTGGCTGCCAGAGCAACAGTAATCCGCGACAGCGTTATTTCCGTGACGAAAGCTGGAGGTAGTGCTAGGTATTCTAGATGAACTGTGGTGTTAGGTGTCGAAAATGACGCTGTAACACACGACTGTTGAGCGTTCGTACCTGAAGGCGGAAATGCCTAGGAAGGGCGAGGACGACGGCTGGAGCATCACGTGGCGCGGGCAGAGGGGCGATGTAAATCGCACAGCGACCAATCGGCGTTTGCAACGAGACGAAGGAATTGTAGGAAAGGTGGTACTCCTTGTGACTTGCACCTCGCCGCAAACATGTAGTGTGTGAGGTGGTAGTGGTAGTTTTCCCGCCTGTTGTACTGGCCAAGGAACACCTTGACGCTTCGCCACGTGGACTGGATCGTATTAGTGTGGTCCCCGGTGTCGGGATTGACGAAGTGGATGTTGTGGTTGAAAGTGCGGTGCATGAAACCCTGAGAGTCGAGATCGCGGTACACACCCCCAGCAACCACTGATGACCATAGTCCCGGGTTCGATCCAGGCATGTATGATGGTCGTCAGTGTGTCGACGGTTTTGTCCGGTACGGGAACAAGAAACGTTCTGCCGGACCCTCGTTCAACACCGCAAAACTCCCACTGACCTTTATGAGGGTGTTCCCTATGGTACTTTCGGCGACCGAACTTGCTGTCGTCAGTCTCGACGGTCTTGTTAGGACCAATTTTTTCAGAGCAGCCATCCATGAACACTAGCATGGTTTCCCAGCAGAACATGCCCCAGTCCGCGACCGTATATGAACTGAGGCGATATGCATTTTAGAGTTGGTGGGCAGGTTCGCGGCGCACGATGTCGTACGTGAAATGTAGAATTTCCAGGAAAGTGAGATTACTCTGCTGGAACCATGAGCCGTACTTCATGGACCTCGACTCAGAACACTTGGCCCCAGCAACCTTCCTTCAACATCGCCACCGAAATCCTTCAGGAATATTAGATTGTGCGGACCAGGTCATATCTCGACCGCAGGTGTAGCACTGCACCTTACTCCGAAGCAAGCCCACGTCCTTCAGAAATTGTAAGGCGATGGCCTGATCGCAGAAGAGGAACGTGAGAAACATCGTGTTCGTTCCACCGTTTTCCCGCAGCATCCCACGTCCGTATGATGACCTCGGGACGAAAGGCCTGGAGGCGTTTCTCGTACTCTGTTGCACCATTCAATTTTCGGAAGAACAGGCACGCACCTTAGAACCATTTGATTGCCGCACGACCAGTGGCTGTAACACCGTTATAGGAAGTGTGTTGCACTGTGGGTGTTACACAAAAATAGGGGAGAAAAGGGCGAACGGAATACATGTGTGTTGTTCGTAATAATGAAAATCTGAAGAAACGGAAAGGAAGTGAATGATGAGTTGCAATTATACAAATAACTTAAGGCCCATGTAACCTTTTCCCCTACTGATAAATGATGTACTTGATTGATGAATTAAAGAAGGAAGTGAGTGATAAATCGTAATTATACAAATAACCTAAAACCCACCTAACCGTCTGTCGTCATAGATGAAGGAAGTGACTTCAGCGACACGTGTGTTGGGGCCACGATTCTTCAGTGTACCTCCAACACCTCCGATTCACGCTTACAACCTTCATTACACCATGGCCATCTTTGAATTGAATGTTGATGGTACAACAAAGTTGGTCATGACCATGGTGTATAAAAGGTGCAGTAGCGCAATTAATATAACCAAAGAAGAATAATGGTAACGGTTGCAACAACGGAATCACTCACTGAACTAGCAAGTGTTTTGGAGTTATTTTTCAAAGGGGTACGTAAGCTGTTAAAGACATGTACAATTGTATGAGTACTGTAAACAGATGTAACATTTCGTTTTGACAAGTGGCACTTTTATTCCTTTCTATGACTTACATAAAGGATATATTGTTGCTAATTTGTTTTTCCCTTGTCATATTAATTCAGCTAACTGAATGCTTGCGTTAATGTGGAATTGTTACAGTTGTCAGAATGTGGTCTTCTAACCACGTACTCAGTTCAGCTCCAGGGTACTGCTGTGGATTTTGCAGTACAAATAAAATACCAGTCTTTGCTCTTCCAGTTTATAAAAAGTCTTCAGGTACCGGTACAATGTAGCAAAAGTTTTTGTTTATATTGCTTTCAAAATAAAAGTAATTTCTAAAGGCAAGTGGGTGGAAATGTATCAAGACACATAATCCTATGTTTTTTGATGATACAATAATAATACATGACACTGTGATGTAAAACTTAATCACTTCATGCTTTAATTATCTGCAACATACCATGTTTTGATAAATTCCAGATTGTACTGCTCAAGATTCCTTCTTTTCCTGGGCATGAATACAGCAGAGAGATAAGTACACAGACCACAAGTGAAACAAATCTAATTGAAGTAAGCTTACCTAATGCATCTGCTGCCACACATGTCTCTGAACAACTGGGCTCTTTGGTTGAGGCCTGTGTGTTTACACAGACAGAAGATTCACTGGAATTAGTTGATGAATGGAGGGAACTAAAAGGTGAAATAAGCACTAGTTTCATTGCAGAGAACAAAGCAATGGGCACAACAGACATCATTGTGACTTGTCATCCTGCAACACTGGCTGCCATTACTAATCACAGCTTTGTGGCAACATCTTCAGCAGAAGTTGCTACTACTGTGAGTAGTGATGATGCAGTTCTAATCAAGCCATGTGAGGTTACTGGGGAAGACCATAGTGCTGCTATAAAAAGTGAAAGTCCATCTGATTCATTTACAAGAACTGAATCAGCAACAGCAGAACCTGTGGAACGGCAGAGTAACACTGAAAATGGTTACATAGATTCTGCTGCCGAGACTGCTCTGGAGAATGTCACAGTTACAAATTTGAAACCATTCTTGAACACTAATACAGCTGAGGTCTTGCCTGATTCATTTGGTTCTGAGCGGCAAATGGAGTCCTTGGTGTTGGAGACATATGAAGGTGACGACAGCAAGGATTGTAATGGTATCGATGGCTCAGCGACCAGTGTCATGCACATTGTCGTGTCATCGACAGCAGGACCCCAAGCTGCTTGTGAGTCCACAGTAGTTGAACAGGATAGAGATGATGAAGCAAAGAAAGGAGAAGCAGATACTGGGACAGCCATATTTATCTGTGAGGTGTGTGACAAAACTTTCCGATCTTCATGCAGCCTTGAGGCACACCAAACTGAGCAGCATCGCACACGAGGCCAGTGCAGTCTGTGTCAACAGGTATGCCTATCTGTAGATCATTTGTATAAATTCCCATGCCTTGTTGAACTGCACTTATTGTGTTTTCAATGTGCAATCCATTATGGAGACATAAGGTTTTTGAGATCCTTACTGCCATAAGTACTGCTGTGTGATATCATGTAGTTTGGTTTCCATTAAGAGGAAGTTGCTGCCACCATCATCAGCATAGAAGAAGGTAGTAGGCTTCTTCATAATGTTGGTACCTATTTACCAGACTGGCACTGTCTCCATCTTCATGTTGGAAGGTAGGTGGAGGCAGCAAGATACCCTGAAATGTTGGTACCAATCTACCACATTACATAGTGTCACATTACTGAAAGCAACCATATCCTAGACAAAGAAGTGATACTTACTTACCACTGTTTTGGTTTCTTCTTTCAGATGGTGTCTCAGATTAATTATACTGATAAGTCTGTACATCTGTGGTATTTTGTTTGTTTTGTGCACTGTATCTATTATTTCCATTGTTTGTGTATGTTAGAGGTTTGGTACAATGCAGAGCTTACAGGACCACTGCAGAACAGAACATGGTGGGCGGGGCTGTTTCAGCTGCCAGCTGTGTGGCAAGGCCTTCATGACTAAACTGAGCTACCGACGCCATATGAACACACATGGGGGCAAGAAGGGTGCAGTCTGTGATGTAAGTTTGTTCAGTTACACAAGGTGTAACTGTATAAACCTTACAGAAAATAGTGGGGCATAAAAGTATAGAAATACTAGTTCAAATATCGATAAGTATACCAAGTGTCATGACAGACATTATTTGTGGCTTTCTCATTCCCCTCAAGCAAATTGTGGGATAGTACCTCATTGTAAGCTATGACAGTTTCTGTCCGTTTACTTCCTAATTAGTCACCTGACTAATCGCCCTAAAGTTCAACACTATATAGTGTGGGCATTATTAATAAACAATAAATATAGGAGTGTGCAAACACAATTCTATTAGAATGTGGTTTGTTGCACTGTAGTATGGTAGCTTGTTGCCAGTGTTTATTAGGAATATACTCACTTTCGAGGTATAATTCTTTTAATTCAAAATTGGTCTTTACTATAATTGACATGTTCCTAGTCCACTAATTCATGGAAATCATGGATAGAACATACAGTGTAAACCAGGCATAATCCCTGTTATTAATAATCATGGGTCAAATTAACACAAGGGCCTGGTTTAAACAGTGACAATTATTTATGTTGAAAATTACTTGTCAGATCGGAGAAACTCTAACATTGCAAACAGCCTGATTTGTTGGGTTCAACATTTTCATTCAATATGTTTTTGATGTAGTAATGAACAAAAAGAATATTTTCAGGCAGTCAGAGTGATTGGCTGATACAATTAACCCTTTAACGCTGAACAACTTATATATTTATACGTGTCACAGTGAGCCCTTTAAATAGCCGAATGACTTATATATACATTGCAAACCGTGTATCGAAGTTTGGAGGAATTTTATTCACTCCTGTTCGGTTAACTGTTACGGCTCGCTATGCTGCAGGACCCATGAAGGTCAGACTTTCATTCATGAGCCAGAATGTGCCCCCTCCATCTCCTAAACCCCTCCACAAACACCGATATATACGCAGACACTTAGTAACTGCATTTTTCCCAGCTGACTAATACGGTTCCGACACTGCTTGCTTTGACTGTCGCTTACCCTGCGGTTCACTGTGGGTTGACATGTCAACACTGGCTTATGAAGCGAACTGTAGTTGTTGACCAGAAAGGTTGTCAGTGGCGTACTATACCCATATAATTCAGACAAAACTAATGCTCAAAAATCGGAGATATCCACAAAACTCGATGTTTACAGCTACAGAAGGGCCCACAAACATGCCTCTTGTAGTGCAGGGGTAATTTGTAGGGGTTGTGGGGTAGTAACATGTAACACACAGCGGTCAGTCTAGTAACAATGTCTTGGGCACCCTCGAATAGCTGGAATTCTTATACAGCAATCACATTGTAGTAGCTTTAGATCTGTTTTGCTGTCACTGTAGAAGACATTCATATCTGACTGGTATTACGTTTCTGAAATTGTGTCGAGTTATACATAGTAGTCCAAACAAGGCAGATGATTGTGGGTCTCGAGCAATGGCCGGAAAAAAGTAAATAAAACTTGAGGAGGAAGCCATCAGTGAAATTCTGGTTGCTGACATGGCCTTGGAATCAGGTGCGAAAGCTAGCAATGTTAGAAGACTAGTTTGGGGAAGAAGAGGAACAACAAAAACAGCCAGCCTTAGCAGAAGTAGCCATAACAAACAATGGCCAGCAAAATCAACCCACTGCTCTGCTGTCTGTGTTCTCGCAGCCAAAGCAAGCATACAGTGCACCAGATGTGATGTGGGCCTGTGCGTGGTGCCTTGTTTCGCAGAATATCACACAAAAGTAAATTTGTAATATATCACCCTCTCTTTGAACACTGTGTGTCGTGATAAAACTGATCCAAGGTGCCACAGACCTTCTGCAGCAGTCAGAATTATGTGAGTAATGAACTATTTACACCACATTTTATATAATGCATGCAATTCACAGGCCTAAATTTATTATAAATATAGGTAAACATTTTTTCCCGGATTAACCAATTCATAAGCACAGTGCAAAATTTTGGTTCATTAAATTTTAAGGAAAAGTCTATGAGATATGCTTTTTTTTCTAAGAGTAAGCATTAAAATTTAAAAGCCTGGTAAAAAATTCTGTCAGGCAGCATTGCTTGGAGGGATTTAATTCCGGCGTCAGAGGGTTAAAATGTGTTTTATTAGAGGTGTCAGTGTTTAACTGAATAAACAAAACATATTTTTCTTAGGTTGGTTTTTAAGAAAGTTAGTTCGTATATAGACTCTGAAATTTTCATAGCACTGAAGGTTCATTTCAGAATCTATGGTAAACTTTGTAGGGTAGTTTGTAGGCATCAGCGTGTCAGAAGAATGTACTGGCTGCAGTTCAGAATGGAAGATGCAGGCAGTGCATTCTTCTCTTACTCCAAACATTGGTGCCAACCCAACCTAATCACTGCATGGGGCTCTAACCCTAAAGACCACAATATGAAGACATTTTGTGTATTGACAGATGTGTGGGAAGACCTTCAGCCGGCCAGACTACCTTCGGAAACATTACATGACCCACACTGGACACCGTCCACACCACTGCGCAGAGTGTCCTAGGAAGTTCATAAGCAGCTCACAGCTCAAAGTGCACCAAAGGGTGAGCCTCTGTAAAGCTCAACATTAACCCTTTACGGACAAAGTGCAGACTGCTTTATTTAAAGACCCAGTTCGTACTGCATGGTGATCACTTTTCATCTCGGTTATAAAAACCAATCAGTTCATGATTTTTAAGTGGCACAAGTTGCTGTTTGTTTTGAGATAAATACAAAACACATAAATACAATAGGGGCAGAGCGTACAGTTGTTGAATGTTAAACTGGTGGTGCATCATGTAACCAGAAGGCTGTAAAAGTTTAAACAGATTAGAACCCCAAATAACATAGTCACTGTATTGAGCAGATCTGAAGTAATATTTGTCAGCTCATTCCAGTTCTGATTAAAAGTAAACAACAATAATGGACACTGTACATGAAGACCAATTTTAATTCGTCTCATACTGAACTCATTTGTAGCTCACTACATATTTATCAGAGTTAAAATATTTTAAATGAAAGTGTAGTGAGAAATTAAACACACATTCTATTCCTAATACACTTTTTATGTTTGTCTTACAGTTTTGAAGATAAGTTAAAGTATGGTTAGCAAACATGATAGAATTATTATGCCATGTGTACATTATTAAATTGCTGAGGTGACATAATTTCCACTTACTGTCATAAATTAATAGTTTGTTTATATTTTTTTGCAGATGCACACAGGGGTCAAAGAGCATGTGTGTGATATGTGCAATAAAGCATTTAGTCGTGGCGACAAATTGAAGGACCACATGTTGCGTCACCTCAACATTAAACGTTTCCACTGTTCTTCGTGTGGCAGAGACTATGCAGAGAAGAGAGACCTCACCAAGCATCTCAAGATTCATATGTCATAGCCTTTGCATGTGATATCACCATACCAGTGTTCATATGTTGTCATGTTTTATGGGACAGCTAGTAACAAATTTAGAAAAAAATTTAATTTATAAAAATGATCATATTTTACAGTAAAAAATTCTGGTAAAAACATGTTTAGTTTGCCCAAATTTTAAGTCTTTGTGTGGAGGTACTACTTCATTCATGCACTATTCAACTGGAAAACAAATTCATTGTCGTCGTCTTGGAACCCACTATTAAGTTACTTGGCATACCCTGTGCTGGGTCCATTAAATCTGGTCTATGCACTTTTAATAATCAGCCCCTGCATGTGTGAAGATTACCCTAACCTGAAAATGGAGGCAGCAGGTTCCTCCCTACCGAACTATGAGCCATTTCATCCCAAGAGACCAACTTCCATCTCATGCAAATGTACATACAGAAGAGCACCTGTTATCACAAGTGAGAGAGTAATTTCGTGCCATCTGTCACTGAGAAAGAGAGACCAGGAATTATCAAGGTTTAAGCAGATTTGCCAAATTAAAACCACGTTAACGCTTTGCAACTTATATGGATGGTATTGAGCAGTTAATTCTATGGTGACTAGGCTGTGGGCCTAGTCTCTGGGCCCACCGAAGGGGTAAGGTGTGTCCACAGCATGAAGCTGGCCACTCCATCTAGTGCCAAAGTTAAGAATGCATGGACCTGTACCTCCACTTGTCATACATCTTCATGGCATGGCACCTGACTTTACACAGGAGCAACTGTATGCCGATTGTAAGGACTGGTAAATATTCCTACATGTGGCAGGTGGGAACTGTTAATGTGAGAGTGTGGTAGTGGCTGCATTAATATATTGTTACCTGGGAATGCAGTGTGGGAATCCAGTTGACTACCATAAGGCCTCATTAAGCAAGGCATTCTGCTGCATTCAAAATGGCAAAATCTTAGATGTTATTGTGCAGCAACTGTTTGATATCCACTTTTTGCTATAGCCTACCATAAAATCATTATATACACATTAACATTGCCAGCACAGTGTTAAAAGGTAAAGTTTTCCCTGTGCTTAATTAAGCACCATATCATTTTGACTTTAACCCTTTAAAGACTAGCGTCCACTATAGTAGACTCAACTTGTAATGCCAGAAACACTAATGTCTACTCTAGTAGACCTTCGTTTGGCAACGCTGACAGGCCTCTCTTTCTATCTGACTTCACAATGTCTCAACACTGAATCACTTATGAAAGCAGTCCTGTTTCATATCTCCGTGTAAGCACTTAGTCAGCTACGAAAGAAACCCTAATTAGTCATGAATGCATAAGTGTCATAAGTCTTGAAAGCGTACTGTGCAGTTATTCCGTCTTGCATTTAGTTAGTGGACTGGAATGTTGGTAAAACTTTTGGGTATTCTACTAACAGGCAGCTGAGTAACGGTTCTTAGGTCGGGAAAGGGAACATTATACCTGATCTATACATTATACCACCAAGCAGCTTGCAGAATTTCCACTTCATTCAATAGAGATTTTTCTTGTTTGCGGGTTAGTTGTTCTGAAGTTTTGTTGACAGTGCAACGTGGTGATGTTTCATGTGCGAAAAGAGCTCGTGTGCTGTCTCGAAATGAAATGCGAGAAATTGTAATGGATTTGGACAGAGATGAGGATAAATATCACACAGACAGATGAAGGGGAGCCACGCCTACCTTCGCGATGGTCCTCCCTGTCACGGCCCAGTCACTTTTCAAAATTTTACAACCCTTCCGAACATTTGGCAGTAGACAAAATCATTGTGAAATTCAAGGGAAGGGTATTATTCAAAGAGTACATCCGGAAAAAACGCAAAATTTTCGGCATCAATATGTTCAAACTATGCGACTCTACTGGATACACATATGACATGAATGTTTACCTCGGTAAAGACAGACAAAGGGCGACACAACACCTGACAGCAACCCACGCTACAGTGACTAATCTGGCAAGGGGTATAGAAGGATGTGGCCATAAACTGTATATGGACAACTTCTTTTCCTCCCCTGAGCTGTTTGATGACTTGGCCCAGAAAAAATGCAGATAGGATGGCCAATAGCTACACAGTCAGCCATCGAACATGGAAGTGGACAAAAAACTCTTTTCGACCTGTCAGACCTGGCCATTGTCAACAGTTACATCCTCTTATCTTCATGTGGTGGGAAGAAAATCTCACACAGAGATTTTCGACTCGCCCTTATCAGAGAGATGCTGGCACGGTCTGGGCATGAGCCACG
>Ga0131853_10016607_pt1 | contig 13421 bp, 9 predicted proteins | sample TergutLab28metaG_FD_92764 | JGI IMG/M metagenome (GOLD analysis project Ga0131853, IMG submission 92764) | Labiotermes labralis P1 segment gut microbial communities from Petit-Saut dam, French Guiana - Lab288 P1 (version 2) (version 2) | ecosystem: Host-associated > Arthropoda: Insects >...
CGTGCCGGCCATTCCACGTCTCCCCTTAAAGAGATCAAACGCCTAGGGAACAACAACAACAAAGCCCCGATGTTCACCGGTCCAAACCATTATGGGTAATGACAACGGTAGAGGCTAACCAACAGCATGACACTACCCCCACCTCTCTACCACCACTACGGCCCTCACAGTGCCCCTTCGAAAAGTTGGAGATCTTTATGCCCCACCCTTTACATATATGTATACATATACACATACACATATATAAACGTATACGTATACATATACATGCACATATACATATACATACATATACGTATAATATACCTATACATATACCTATAATACGCATATACATATACACATACACATATATATACATATACGTATACATACATATACGTACATATACATTATACACATACATATACACACATACATGTACATACACATATACATATACTTAAAGCGTAATAAAGTATGAAACATTTGAAATAGTAGCATCTACTGCATCACAGTGGCGACCAAAACATGTAACAGGAAATAACAAATTTTTCTGTTGTATATACTGTACGTACATATGTTGGTTTTGTATCCGCGTCTGTAATTATCATACAAGAATTTAGCAGTTTTATTTTATGTTACCAGAAACTGGTCGACATTCAGTATTCATGATGACAGCTTTGAAGATTAATATGTTCACAATTCACGACTTTGGATATTTACGTGGAACAGAATCTCTGTACCCATTTGCACTCTAACTAAAGTCAAGAAAAAACGGAGGACATCGTCACAATCTGTGAACCTTTGCACACGCTACACGTTCTTTACAATTTGCACGTATGAAGACAAATTTGTAGGAGTAGAATTAGACATACACCTTGATATATATCAACCAGTAACAATAATAATAAAATTAATGATCACGTAAACTCCCACGTGCTTGGAGGAAAACTTACTCTGAATGCGGTAAGAAGCTTGTGTCTGACCTACCAGCATGGCGCAGTCTGCGATGGAAGTCCTAACAAGGCTGTACATTTCTGAAGCTTCCCCCTCCCCCACGACTGCTTTAGTAATGACCGTAAACACCGATTCGATTTACATGCCCAGCCAATTACAGCCTTCTAGATATCAGTGTCATAACGAGCGTGTGATTCACAAAAAATAAGTAGATTATATTTAAGTAAGAATGATTCAATAAAACCATTTAAGTCATATTAGGCATTAGAACGCTGGTACGTATAAGCCATAAGCTGTTAGCATATGCACTGAAATTTAATTTTGTCACATCAGCTCCTCTTTTACAGCATACAGTTTTCTCCTTGTCCTTTGTGAAGCGGATAAAAGCAGAAACATACAAAGTAAACTCACCGCCTCAAGGCCCAGCGATGCAGTAAAACCCTGCAAATCGCTATGTGGACGAAGCTGTGAAATATCCGGCAGAACCAACTGAAATATTCCTACATTGTCAGCTCTTGTCACATCCATCTCTGTTGCTCTTTAATCTTTGTATACCACTAGAGTAAACATGAATATGCAGAGCCCTGTTAAATGCTTAAATGTGCCCAAATATTACCCCACCATACTGTCAATTCCCGCTGTTTTGTCCAGTCGATTTAGTCAATTCAGCCTTAATATTATAGTATCATATTAATTTCGTCTCCTCAGGCGTAACATAGCTCCACAGAGTGAAAATATATTTATGTAGTTACATTTTATTTATGCCTAAGTGTAGGGATATTACGGCACCTATCAACGGTCACTAGTCGCTTCCCGTCTGCTCGCCTGACTTACGTCTGTTTGGTGTTTCTGGGAGACGAAGGTAAACGTTTCCAGGGCCTTCCTTAAATGTGGTGAATAAACACTTAACATTAACCGCCCCGACTTACGGAAAATTGGAACTGCAGCATATAAATTAATAGTAGTAACTGATGAGAAGTGAAGGACTGAGGTGAAAGCGCGAATGAATTAATGATTGGAGGGGGGGGGGACAATTACAAGAAACTATACGCAGTACTCTCTTACTTGGGTGTTTTTACTTTTGTACATGTATTCTAATTTGCCTCGTGTGCATTGTTGCTAGTTTTAAGTTGTCTTATGTGTAACTGTTGTTGGTTGGCCGTGTTTAATTGTTGTAGTTGTCTTGTGTGTATTGTTATCATCTTATGTGTATTTTTACTATGTGTACATTGCTGTTTTTTTTACTTTAGATGCCGACTGCTGGCTAGAAGTCAGTATTCGGAAGGTCCTGCGACCGGCCATATCGACAAAGTTTTTTCTTGGTTTCCCTGTGCCTAAAAGCAAATGCTGAGATGGTTTCCAACACTCCAAGTTGCCACTTCATGCTTCTCATGTAGCCCTCCCGACTTCAACTCAGTGTTAACCAATTTCATATTTCGTATGCATGTAAAATAACAACTGCCACCGGGTGACAACCCAATTCCAGTTATAATAATAATAATAATAATAATAATAATAATAATTATTATTATTATTATTATTATTATTATTATTATAAACTACATCAGGTACCTGAATAAGTAATTTACGGCAGCCCTTTCTGCTTTCTTGAACGGTATTAATTTGAAAAGTTCAGTGGTTTGTCAGTCTGCATTCACTCTGACGTCAACACTGAGACCCATCAAGCGTCTCGAAGCTTAATATCAGTAACAGTGCCGTCCGTTGTGATTTTCTAAAATTATCGTATTTTTTTAAATCAACAACACGAATGAAATCGAAGTAGCGTAGACTATTTTAATTTTCGCTTTCACAGATGTAGGGCGGGCAGTAAAGGGCGCAGACACCTTGCAACTTCACGTGAGTATTTGAACGCCCGCAGAGTCGCTTTGCACTACAGAAGTGAAAACAATACTGAAGACGTGACACGGGCTCGACTGGAGTCGTTACATGGCATCAAGTGAGATGAAGAGTAGTTCACGATGGGTGAGCAGGAAGAGTAGGAAGGGGCAAAATGTGGCGTATTTGGAGGTAACCTGGAGGCATTTCCCTGGAATCTGTTTACTCACTCGGGCAACCCAACAGAGGTACCGAGATTCGAATCACGTATCTCCCTAATGCGCCTGCAAAACAGCCATAATTCGTACTAAGAGAATTCAATAGCAACTTACATTTAATCTGCTTATATTTTAAAGCATGTCGTAAAAATACTGAACTTATACCTGAGAGATATTTGGAACTTGATACAACTTCGTTGGAGTATATGCTAGATAACCCGAGCTCATTTTTGCTCATTCGTTCCAAGTAAATGTTCATTTGTCCGCCATGTTGTCATTACTGATAGTACGTAATTAGAACTTCCGGCGTTGAGGTTCCCTGTAACGATGTAACGCTCACAGCGACGTTTCGTGAGAATCATTCTGTTGATTCACAAACAGAAAGGGAGGAGAGTCACATAGGCACACACAAAACAGACACAGATACATACATACATACACACACACATACATACATAGATACGTACATACATACATTCATACATACATAATACATACATAACACACACATACGTGCATACATAAATACATACATATACATACGTACATGCACACATACGTACGTACATTCATGCATACATCCATACATATAAACACACGTATGTACGTACAAACATGCATACATACATACACACATGCGTACGTAAATACATGCATACATTCATACATATAAACACATGTATGTACGTACAAACATGCATACCTACATACATATACATACATACACATATACGTACGTAAATACATGCATACATTCATACATACAAACATACGTATGTACGTATAAACATGCATACATTCATACGTACATGAATTCATACATACAAATATAAGTACGTATTTACACACACACACACACACACGACAGCCTATTTTCTTAGACTAATTTCCGTCCCAAAAGTAAAATAACTGAATGTCTGAGCTCTGCATGCTATGTAGATACGTGAGGGTGACGTTGTTACATCCTCTTTCTGCTTATAACCATTTGATCATTTTACGAAACCTCGTATGAACACTGGCCACTGGGGACACCACAACCCCATATTGTCGTATCCTATGATCTATAATATCATTATTGTAAAAACACCAACTTGTGATATGGCGACCACTCTTGGTCAGTTACCTTTTAAATTCTGAACGTATGTACAGCAACAGACGGGGAAATCAGCCAGTTTTATTACAGTAATATTTCTGTGTGACGTAAAGCAGCAGGACTGCGGCCGGAGGAACTTTCTTTAGCTTTCGGTTTGATGACCTTACATAACGAAACAACTGAACCAGCAACGTGAATTTTGATATGGAAACAGATCATAGATATACAATCATATTGCAGTGAGACATTAAAAGTCGTCAGTTAAACAGATGGCGACAACACAAACTTTGAGTCTAAGTTCAACCGACTTAACGCAAGCAGAATATGTACTTAAATATTAAGTTCTTCACAAAATACTACACAGTAACAAAAGTGCGAGATATAAAGAACTAGAAATGTATGCAATTAGAAAATGGGTTTGACTTCAGCAAACACATTTAAAATGTCAAATACATCGCATATGTACTTTGTTTTACTGAAATAATACAGTAAAATTGCCCCAATTCCAATATCAAAAATATTAGGCACAGCATTTTATCCAATAGTTATAAGTCAGTGGCCATAAAATCACAAGCACATTCAAAACCAAATATTTCAGTGTCAGATTTTATTCTTCAAAGCCGGCTTTCAAAATTATCATTTTCTTACTTTTTAATCCACTGCAACTTTATATACGGCGATGTACATTCATAACATCGTGCATCTGAACAGTCAGAATTCTTCATTAAATCTGTCAACGGTGTAACATAGCAGCGACTGCTTTATGTATTTACGACACTCATAATATGAGTTTCTTTTGGAAATCATCAGTCTTGATTTCTCCCTCATCACGGTCTCAAATTTAAGTATGCGGTGGCACATTCCTGATCTGGTGTGTCTTTCGATTGTGACTCCGTTTTTGACTTAAGAAGGAAGGCAGCTTACGCGTTTTCTTAACTAAACGCTCCCCTCCCCTCCTGCCGTTGGTGACGTACGCTTACATCATAGATTAATCTGCAGTAATTAATGTTCCAAATTTTACGTTTTGTTGACTTGCATCCCTGTATAATCTTGTAAATAAAGCGAACTTGGTGCACAATTTTTCTCAGTATGTTTATTTATTTTCTGTACATGTTTCGGGCGACTATGTGCCCATCATCAGGAGAAATAACTGTATCTATGCAACACCTGGTACTTGTCACTTTGTGTGGATGATTGTCTGGTATCATTCCACCCTGCATACCAGACAGTCGTCCACACAGAGTGACAAATACCAAGCGTCGCATAGATACAGTTATTTCTCCCGATGATGGGCACATATTCGCCTGAAACATGTACAGAAAAGAGATAAACATACTATGAAAAATTGTGCACCAAGTTGGTTTTATCTACAACATAATGTTCCCTTACTATTGCACAGTAATAAGCAATCAAAATAAAATCGCGCATGTTAGGAAATGGGAACAGTATTACGCACGAGATGTTTTGGGGGTGTATTCTCATGAGTATATTCTGGCATCCAACCGGTCAATGTTTTTGCCCTGATTTTTTATGTGCTGTGCTCTCGCTGTACTGCCTTTCAACCCACACATATATCGACGAAGAAAACGAACAAAAACTACACCACAGAATGCTCCAAAATCGAACCCTCGCTCCAATCTACATCCGTTCGCGTTTCTTGGACGGGGCCATACCGCAACTATGACCTACTGGTGAAGACACAGCTACTGGAACTGAGCCATAGAATGTGAAAATGCTTCTAACATTATATTGAGCGAGCGACTGACATCTTCTTTCGTTGGACACCAAAAAACTTTTCGAATCGCCTTCAGATGCCAAAGGATGTTGAGATGGAGCAAGAATTAAAAAAAAACCCGTTTAGCCCATCACCTTCGCGTCTCGAAAGTGACGTGTTTCTCACTGCATTAAAAAAAAAGCGGAAACAAAATTCATTCTCACTTTTGGTTTACTTTTGTTATTTCGTAAGGAAAAACTCAATTATTTTTATAGCGATGTCCGTATGTCTATCCACATGGACGAAATAAGTTGGAAGAACTTCATGACACTCGACGTGATCAACATTATGGCCGTAACGTACTTAATATCTGTGATGTAATATATCGTCTAAAAATAAAGACCACCATGCTGTTATTTTCAACCATTCAAACACAGTACCTTAAGAAAAGTGATTATTTTTTTCCGTCGGTTACCGTCGCTGACCTTAAGGTCAGAGGTGTCAATGTTGCTCCCACTTCATAATTTCGGGCGTCCGTTTCCCTATTCCTGATTGTAAGAAATTTCACTGCACCGGTGGTTGGGGATGTCCTTCTATTCCCTTACGTTCATATCAAGCGTCGTGAAAATTCCTCTAGAGATTCGTAAGTTGAAATGGGGGGGGGGGGGACAGACACACAGACAGAATGGTGATAACATAAACTACAGTCTAAGGAAGAAAAACAGTCTGTATTTAACATTTGTGTTTGTTGAGCTTTTCAGGAATACAGAGACATTTGTTGGTATGGAAACACTTGCTTTCCCCTTGGTGGACACTTCTATTGGCCGAGTATCGAGAGATAACAATGTTCGTACTTTGCAACGTCAAATAACGAAATACACACTGCGTGGGTTACAACAATTATTGTAATTATAAATTAGTGGTATCACTGAGCATACCAGCTGAATTACTACAATTCTTACTTCGTAATCGTAAGATTTCGGTATCGAATATTGGCCCAGACATTGGCTGTTTTGACAAACTGCTCCACTGATTTCCCAACGCTGTTGAGCGGAATTGTGCGATACCAAGCATTTGAAACAGGACACCTCACCGCTGTGTTTACATATCAAACATATGAATGTCATACAGCAAAACAATCGCTAATATACGTTCATTACAATGTAAGTTTCCTAGCATAATTTCCAAACGTTCCTACCATAAGTTTGGTCATCTTCAGGGATATTTTCCATTCTATTTGTAATTTCATTTTTATTCATAAAAGCAATGCCTGCTGAAGACGGTCATATTCCTGACTGAAACGTGCTAAAAACTGACAGTTTAATGGATGTTAACTTCTGTGTTCAATTTTTTTTTTAATATCATACACTACATATATTAACACAAGAGCTTCTATAAACGTTTCACTTCATATTGCACCATTCAATTCTAATCTATGCAACTTTTAACCGTCGTTAAATAACCTATGAAAATGCATATTTCTGTAGGACAGATATAAAATAATTGAGACTAAATTAGGATAGGGAATGCGTTTAACTCAATAAAAGAAGAATGAATAACTGGGAGAAGGAGACCAGACAATGTTCTATAACGTCACAATGGGGCGCTTCGTGCAACCATTGTTGCCGTGGAAGAGCAACAAATATACATATCTGAGTGTGTGTGTGTGTGTGTGTGTAGCCTTAGTTGTCCAGCATGCAATGCGCATGCGCCGTATGGTCATCTGTAGCCTGTCCGGCAATACGATATTTTTCCACATTACCTCATAAACGGCACGATTTTCGGGGGATAAAAGGTTTTTGAATGTAAAGTATTTAAATTTATATGCTCTACAACATATCTGAAACATTTTTCATTCTAAGAAGAAATGAGCAAGATAAGATTATAAACGTACGCTGGTATTCATGTAAAGTACCCGGCGTTCTTGTCAGATTTTAATACAACTTGAATTTTCTCGACAGACTTTCAAAGAATACTACAATATCAAATTTCATAAATATCCGTCCAGTAGGAGCCAAGTTGTTCCATAAGGACGGACGGACCTACAGATATGACGAAGCTAGTCGCTCTTCGCAATTTTCCAAAAAAAAAGGACAATATGCAGCAGGTGTAATAATAGGCATTTACACCCCCTACATCTTACCTCCCTCCTCCCCCCCCATTGAAGGCTGAATTTAACTTTTAGTTCGCACCTCACAGAGAACAGATTATAACCATTATCAAAGCTAAGTAATATGTTAATGTCGGAAAGACCAAATAAAGTGTTAATGCCCTTTGGGGACCTAATCGGTATTCAGTATGCATATCATACAAAACACGTGCATAAAATGAATAGTTTCTTAAAACTCTGGCAGGTGTATATATTTACTATCAGGCTTCAAAAGCAGGTTAAACCAGTTTATAGCAGGTACTATTTCTATACCCGATTAACCGTGTAACGGATTCTGTTGTTTCCCACAAATTCTGTATGAAAGTTGTACTAATGTAAGTGCTGGAAACAAACAAAGACAATATGGGAGAATTGAGTTTTCAGTTCGGTAGCCATGAACAAGAATATCTTCCGTAATATGACACCATATAGCTTCGAAGTTGGTTACCAGATACACTGCGTTATATTCCACAAGATATTAATAATAATATAACAGTCACTTACAGAAAATCCAGTTTATACAAGAATATAATATCTGTTCATAATGAGACGCTCAGCAAAGTGAAATCCATTGCAGTTTGCTGGGGGAGAATTCCCACAAATGACTACATGGATGGAGTGGCCAAAGACAGCCACTAGAACCTCAAGTCGAGTCCTGGATTCTGTCCAAGGAATTTATGAATCGCAGAGCTAACAAGCTAACTAACTAGTTAACTAGGCTCATGCCACATACAATCTTCCTGAAAAAAATGTTGAGTGACACTGAGCTGCTCAAAATCATGAATGTTCATTCTCATTTTAAACTGATCCACTCTTCATAGCTTATGGATGTGTACAATATTCAAAGCTAATGAAGGTAAAGCAGTCCCGTTACAGGCCTGGAGTGGCCCAGAGGGTTCCAGGAAGTTGACGTTCCCACATTTCATGACAACGGGACACGATGGTGGTAAGGTTGTCAGCCTTATAGACCGGCCGCCTATACCCCCAGGAAATGCTCCTGATACTCATTTCTGTTAGATGCTGAGTCGACCCCAGGGCCATAATGCGATCGGAAGGATTATGTCAATAAAAAATTCCAATGACACCAGCTGGGCACGAACCAGCGACCTTCCGATTTGTAGCACAGCATCTAAACCACTGTGCCACCGCGGTCCCCCTATTCAAACCCAATAGTATTACAAAATACAGTTATATGGGTGATTTGGCGGTAATTTAAGTTTTAAATCCAACTTTATACCTGACAATAATTGAATATCCCAACGAAAACATGCAGGGACAAGTAAATTCATTAGTTTGGCATAAATGTGTACTTTACGTAAAACATTTTATCTTGTAATACAACATGTAATACAAACTGTCAGTGGGGTAAGCCTTTCTAATCTCCTCTGCAGACTCACCAACATTCTCTCGTAACATGGTAACTAGTTGATGCACAGCAACAGAATGACAAAGCAGGTGTTAATTACAACGAAGTCTGTATTGTGATAATTTTATTTCAATACAGTACATTTTCATATCTATAAGATCCAATATAGCAGAGGTTAGCACTGCAGTTGTATCCAGTTTCTACTAGTAAATAACAACCTAAAAAAAATCAAAATTTTAATATTATTATGTCATCTACGGCTGTTTCGCAAATGGTTGCGTCCCGTTAGGTTTTTCGGAAGTATGTGAGTGTCTCATATATCCGACATGTGTTATACGTCCCAACAGTTACACCTTTATTAATTGGTCGTACTAAACTCCCTGTCATGTGTAAAATATTTATTACTCGATTCATTCCCAGTAGATCTCTATCGTATATTTTTCCTGAAAGATAATATAAATTAATAAATATTTAAATAAAAAATGGGAAAATGGAATTTGGGGTCTAATTAAGGCGGAGTATTTCTTTTGCCCATGATTTATGTATTATGTTACGGCGTAACTAGGAAGGTGCACAACGCCTACATTAGCGCATATTTTGTGGGCAATATAAACATGTCACTTATTCTCTTCAAATCACCAATTTGTGCAAATTCTGCAAACCACATTACATGTATATCTTATGAGTTCCTACACCCTTTCATTTTGCGGGGCGACAATCCAAATCAAACCTAAGCCGCGTCAATGTTCAGATTTATAAATAACAAACAATTTGACACACACACACACACACACACACAAGCGATAAAACTCCTCTGAATGAGTGATCACTGTGCCACATAAGTTCTACCTACACGACACACAACGAACACAAGAGAAGAACATCCATGCCCTCAGCGGAATTCGAACCCGCAATCCCAGCGACCAAACTGCTAGGCCACATACCCCTCTAAACTCTTTACTAAACGCTATTACTGCTCGTGTATGTAAATTATAAAAGTATTTGGGCCCTGAAATCATATGTACCTTAAAACAAATAAAATTGAAAACAACTAAGGTATCAAACGAAGCTACCAAAAAGGTACACAGTCATGGATCGCAAGTGCATTTAATATCTCCTGCATATTTCGGGTATGTTGGTCATCGTAATACCATTTAATAACGTAAACTGTAGTTCCAAGCACTGACACAATTACAGATAAAGACCGGGAGGACGAAGAATTCCGAACCGCATCTTATTTGCCCATTTTTATAGCGTTAAGTACGGCTCTGACGAATTCTTTGAGTCGAGAGTTGAGGAGGATCACGAAACGTAAACACAAGCGCCAGACCCTTCGTGCGCGTTCGGATAACGTAAAGTTGGCAATGTACAATGACAGCTGAGAGACGAGATGCCACATGCAAAATAGACCCTCTGGTCCGTGGCTACGTGCTCCTGTCCGTGTGTAAAATTGCGACCAGTGATATATTGAAACGATACTTCATACTTATGTATACATGGCATCAACACAGTCGATGCTGGTATAAAATGAAACTTACTTGCTCTAAATGTTTTAAATGATGATCCAAGTAATCGTACATTGGCTATACGTTACTTTCGTGACATGGGAATTTGGAATAAGAATATGACAGGGGTCTGTAAAGTAGTGTCTATATCAAAGTTTGTCATAAATGAACTTTGTAGAAGAAGCTCAGCTCACAGCGGAACCCGCTCATACAATCTGCATCCGTGATTAGGTTCACATACCTTAAGGAATGTTAGAGCAGGCTTTGCAGATGACCTCCTTCAGGTCTCAGACATGCTCGACACCTGGAGACCGAGCTCGCTTACAAGTATACTTAGGTCAAACGAGAATAAATGTGAACTAGTAATTCAGTTCAGCGTTAATTTACGTAAATAACGGACAGAAGAAATGAAATATTCCCGAATCCCTTCCTTTCTACTACAGACAGAAATATCATGTAATTATTTAAGGAAATATTAATTTATCTTTACGTTACGTATTGACCCCGCTGTGCAGTTAAACATATAACATAACAGCCGAGCACAACTAGCATATTTACTAAAACCTCAGCTACATTTTTTTACGTTTTGCTCACCGTGCATCTCAGTATATTTATCTCAGTAATTAACCCACTTGATGCACAAAATTTGTTTCACAATAAGTTTTATTTCATGCCTCTACATGTTTCGAGCACATGTGCTCATCATCAGGAGGTCAAAATTGCATTACCCAGCCTCTGGTATCATCACACCTATAGGTGGCCGTCTCGTGTTTCGAGCACATGTGCTCGAAACATGTAGAGGCATGAAATAAAACTTATTGCGAAACAAAATTTGTGCATCAAGTTGGTTAAATACTGAGATAAATACTCAGCTACATATTTCGACTTTTGACATAAGCCAACATCAGTCTGTGTAGTATTCAAAGATCCAATAAACAAGATGTATAAAATAGAATAAAATCTAGCATGAGAACAACTTTCTATAAAATTCATATTCGTAATACATTAAAATAACACTCTTTATTATTTTAAGCCGTAATGTCAATGAAAGACACGGAGGTCAGTTGCAAATATGTTGAATGAGTAGAGGTATAGAAGGGAGAGGATTCACAGTTTGGGGTTGGGCGCAGGGTTAACAAAATTTTTCAGTAAAATATTGTGTAGTGAAACTTTTACTAAGGCTTCGGATTTGTGGGGGATTCTTTCTAACGAAAAGAGTGACGTTTGAATAGAAAGATGTATGTGTTCTGAAGTTCGGTTTGTTTTATTTCAATACAAATTCATTCATTTCATTCCATGCTGTATGCAATGGATAACAATTTGTGCTTGTTCGAAAAACATACGTGTACTTCCCCGTGCACAAAACAAATGACGATATTAACCAGAGCACAGCATGTGTTATATGTGGCGTTTACAGACGACTGTGCCTTATGTGTGTCGCCATCATTTAATTAGCTCATTGGTAAACAGATATAACTGCCGTGGCGCTTCGTTTAGTTTTGATTGTCAGAAACGTACAGAAATAGCGTAGATCAACTTAAATAATTTAGTTAGTAAGTTTTGAAATTAAACATTGCGATCTAATGCAAATATTTGTTAAGTTGCAATTATACTAAAGCTACTAAAACATTCAATAATTTTATTATTCTGTTACTCCATGTCATATTCTGAGTCATGTTTAAGCACAGCAGACATTTATTTAAATATAGGGCGTAACTGTGTGCTTCTTGTTTTCCAAGTGATAGATTTATATGTCAATAGCACCAAAATCAGAAACTAAATGACTGAATTGGATCTGAGTGGATATTCGTTACCATAGGAGAATGTTGTTTTCCAATTCAGATATTGCACATGAATAGCTGACTGATAAATATGCTTTTACTAAATTTTAAATTATTCATGACCATGCACTGATGATTTATCACGAAAATACGACCCACATTTCATATATATATATATATACGTAAATGCTCTTGCTGGTCGTATTTTTCGTAGTGCTTTTACTAAAACTAAGTTTCTAACAACAGTATATAATCTAGTTTCACCAAAAAAATCTTTTTCTTAAGACTATCTGCCTTTCGTTAGGGAGTTATATACATTTGTAGAATTTAGTAACGTTCTTGAAGAAATTGTATGGAATAATTTTAGTGTACTTTAATAAGTTTCAAAGGATAATATAAGCACACAGAACAGACAAAACTAAACTGACAATTATGTTATCATGAAGTGTATTATTTCTACTCTTTTCCCAGTAGTGTTAAGGCACTTGAAGAAGGTCGGTGAAAAGACTGGAGATAGATAAGTTGAAATAAGACAGGTATACAAAATTTATCATTATTTTATTTAGATTTATTAATATGAGGTAAAGAGACCACTGAGGAGGCCTAGGCGCAGATGGGTGGATAATATTAGGATGGATCTCCAGGAGGTAGTATGTTGGTATATGGACTGGATTGGGCTGGCCCAGGATAGAGTTGGTGGCGGACGCTTGTGAGTGCGGTAATGAACCTTCGGGTTCCGTAAAATGAGGGGAATTTCTTGACTAGCTGCAAACCAGTTAGCTTCTCAAGAAGGACTCTGCACCATGGAGTAAGTAAGTAA
>Ga0131853_10016609_pt1 | contig 13419 bp, 5 predicted proteins | sample TergutLab28metaG_FD_92764 | JGI IMG/M metagenome (GOLD analysis project Ga0131853, IMG submission 92764) | Labiotermes labralis P1 segment gut microbial communities from Petit-Saut dam, French Guiana - Lab288 P1 (version 2) (version 2) | ecosystem: Host-associated > Arthropoda: Insects >...
AATAACAAATATCACAGATGATGAGATCTCACAATCGTGACATAACCACATCAATCCTACAAAGCACTACCACCATACTTTAGGATGAATACCTGATGATGGCCGGAATAGGCCGAAATTTGTAGTAACTATCATCCTTTATTAAACAACTTCAGAATATAAATTGTTGTGTTATTGACTTATACCTGCACCTATTGTTTATATACACACAACGGCGATGGCTCATTTTAGAATCCCTAATATCGTATATATCTAGCGAACAATTGAAACACTTTTATTTGCACGTGCGAGTCAGAACATAGATTAAAATCACCACTTATTAACAAGTTAATTATGAGTTGGTAGCTCTTGATAATTCATTTACAACTCTATAGAAGTTTCTAAGATTTTTTAAAAATTGTTTCAAGCTCTTTTTCTTTGACTTGTTCTTGTTACATGAGGGTCATGTCTTAGGCGCAACTTGCTTAAACTGCTTCCATTTAGAAGACTGGTTTTAACAATAATTTAAACACACTCTTTCTCTTTTATCCCTTAATTTTTGGAATTTTTCGTCAAACCAAAATTCACGATGCATTAATTCGTACCTCTCCAGAATCTGACCGAATTGTTTGTTTTCTAAATATATACTCCTAACCCCTACTAATATCTACGAGCTGAACCGAGACTAATAAATCTTTCCACATCCAACTTGCCCGCTGCTCGTTTGAGTACTGACAGTTTCACCACAAAATTTGCAGTCACCAGGTAACGGTCCGCCTTACGGTCAGCTTCTTTGAAGTTTTGAAATCAGTAACTGGATGCGTTATTTGATCTGTTTTCTTGTGATATACCTGATCCAGGTTCATAAATTTTCTACGTGGGAATGATGTAATTCGAATATTACTTTCCTTCTGGCGACGCGAAGTTTACTACACTTCATTCGCTATCGTTAGCAAAGTCAAAAAGAATCTTCTTCCCAAACGACCATATCTGACGCATGTTTTGTTAATTAAGTTTCCGTACGGAAAGTCATGTGAGTAGACACATAGAAAAGGAGACCGTGAGGCACAGGTTAAAACTGCCAACAGTTCTGTGAGAAAGTAACTGTTAGTTACTTACTCCAGCGTTCAAATCTCTTACTATAAACGAGCCTTCTGCATAGTGATAATGGGGTGCATGCCTGCAAGAAGTTAGCAAGAGGTGCTCTGCCGTTGAATCCTGTGAACAATGGAGTTAAATGTAACATTTAGATTATGTTGGTAGGCAATTTATGCAATAAACTTACGCGCCATGATAACACAGAAGAGTTTAGATACCACTGTACACATTCGTAAGCATGGAATTGTACTGAAGGAGTTGTCAGTTTCAAGCTTCAGCTGCGATACCCCTCGGAACTCCAGTGTCCACTGAACAGAGGACAACTTTATTCACATTGAGGCCTACTGGATGTTACAAATTCCTCCCACTTTGAGATTGTATGTAAAGGGGGGAGGGGTGGTTGTCGTTCTGAGGGAAACAAAATTTTTCCATGCAGCCAGTCAAAATTTTCTGTTACAGGCTGGTGACCGGTAGTATCTCTCCAAACGTAATCATAAAATGAATTGTGGAGTCAAAGTAATATGGTAACTTACTGCCCGCTTACTTTATTTTTGGCGAAATTACAACATAAAAAACAAAGTTGTTCTCAATGCAGTATTACCATACAGCCTGTCAGAATCTGAAGTCCTTAGCGTTAGAGTTGTTTTCGTCTCTCAAGTGTGCGCATCAGCCTTGTTGATACGCAAGATTGTATAAAATTAAGAAGTTAGGAAATGCTCGCAGGATAGAACAATTCTAGCATGTTCGTGCTGTTTTTCCCCCTAGACGTTAAATTCGTGAACATTTTCCAGGAATACACGAAGTATGTTGACACACCACGTAAAATACATGTATTTTCGTCTCTGAGCGACAGATTTGCAATCGGTCATCATCAAGATACCCTTGGCGGAGATATCTACAATCACTTAAAAGTCGATAAGTCTTACTCGACCTTTAAAATCGATCATACTCAATGCTTTATGATCAATGGTTTCTACAGCCCCAGCTCGTAAGTCAGAGCGAATAAATTCTGGCTCAATCACAAATACATTTTCTTCGGCCTTAGCACTTACATCACAGAGAATAATTTATGTCTCGACTGCGAATACCAATTACGGGTGAGATAATGAAATCAAGACGTCTCTTCTTTTACCACTCTGGTGTATCCAAAATCGGAATATGTCAACAAATTTTTAGTAAAAATGTTAGATATTCAATTTCACGGAAGTCAGTGCAGCGGGAGTCGTCCCCATATATTCGGACGGACAGAAAAACATGACGAATATAATAGCAGCTCTTCGTATGCGAACGCGCCTAAAAACACGATACTGAATGCCCGCCAGTAGCACAAGGTTCACATAAACACAGACACAGAATTATGGTTTCAGAAATTTAAGTTTTTATTTTAATTAAGAAAAGTAGTTGAAGAACTCTTACAGAAGCACATAACTCCACAGAGCATAACAAAAATCTTACCGTTACAGTAAAAGAATCCGTTAAACAGCAATTTAAAACTGCCTTTGATCGTTCCGGTGAAATATTGCTGTAATATTGATATTGCTTCGTAATGAAGGGGTTCATATTTATTTCGAATAGCTGGCACCTTTTTATTTATTTTTGGATCGGTTATATATTCGTGGTGGCGGTTGGACTGGAATTCGAAATTAAGACCCTAGTGCTGAACGTGTTTAAGAACATACATACCCCATACCGACCACCCTGTACTGATATACACGTAAATGAACTTATTTCTTAAGACTCACTTGATACATTCTACAGTCACACACTCGAATGCTATTGTCATTAGGAAACTTCACATCAGTTTCAGAGCCGCCTCCACAGAAAAAGCAACGTGACCACATCTTTCGCTCAGTTTCACGACAAGAACTGCCGTAACAAGTGAAACTGCCACACGCGCCCTTCCGCCGTGCACATTGCAACAAACCCGTGGATGTGCTGATATCTTACCGCATTTCACAACCTCAGATTCCAAGGGCCTCTGACAGCATCATGATACAAATGTGTAAAAACTTGGCGCCGCGCTCTGTCTACACACACACATTTATATATATATATATGATTACGTCAGTGAATGGAATGCCATTTTGGAATTTTAATTTCCTCAATGCCGAATCCCTCTGGCTGTACTGCCTCCGTATGCAAGAAATTCTTGAGACAATCCCAAAACAATTTACAACCCGCGCTCCTTCCCTTTCGTACGAGAGAGAAAATAGACTTGCATGCTCAGTTTAACGCTAATGTAATCGAAACTTCAGTGGATTCTGATTTTAATAATTAATGTGTCGTCGAAAATTTGAATCAAACGCGACTTGTAATTAGGGAACCAGAATTATAGAACTGGAAACATTGGCTACTTGTTGTAACAAAAAGCAGTCTACAGATCTGCTGCATACAGGTACAGTACCATAACGGAAACCTGCGAACCGTGTTCACTACAGAAGGTTATGACTGATTAAGAAGATCTGATTATACTAGCGAAGATCCCTTTCCCACTTTCGGCCCAAACGCAAGCCATGTTTACTGATTTTTTGTGTGGTTTTCCCTAGCACAATTAGGTAAATACTGCAAAATTCATTTACTCACGTGACGAGAATTTTCTTCCTACTGCTGGCATAGAGAGTTCATATTTTTAGTCATATATTAATTCGAAAAACGTTCCAATCAGAGGTACAAACCGTTACTACACCTAAAATAGATGTGTATGTACATGTACATCGTTTAGACATTATTAGTAGGATAATAACATTCCTACAACAGTTAAGGAAATTATATTTTAGTGTAGATAAAATAAAGTTTGAATTGTAGAGAGTCTTCGTGGGAAAGTAATTTCGTATGATATGTCTCAAAATTTGTGTTTATATAAAAACAAAATTTCATCGAATTCGTTGGATCCTTTTGCAGTCGAACTAGGCTGAAGAATAGGCATGATTTCTCTACTAACAGCGCTACGAACTGGTAGGCAAAATATAGATATCCGTATTCGTGTAAGTCGGTTACGCAGCCGGAAATTATTCCTGGAATGACCACGATGTATTGGGCATGAAATAGAAACCTGTTTGTAAGGATGTAAATTGAAATACCACATTATCAGTTGTGAAAATAGAAAGAACTGATAACCAAACAAGCAAAGAACAAATTATCACTATGAAGAGAGAAAACAAGACAAGCAATGTAAGACATTGCTTGTCTTGTTTTCTCTCTTCCTTGTTTTCTCGCGTAAGAGTGGGGCGCGTTCATGCAACTAAATTTGCTGTTGAACAGCAATAATTATTACATACTCTGAGTGCGTCTGTAGCCTCGAATATCAAGCACGCTATGCGGGTGCGCTATATTACATATGTTATCCTCTGTGGGCTGAACGGCTCTACAACATTTTTTCTACGTTATCTCACAAACGGCATGATTTCCGAAAAAAGGTCATTGAACTTAAAACGTGCATTTTGATTTTCTCTACAAACTTTGTTCGAAATATTTCTCATTATAAGAAGAACTGAGCTAGATATGATCAAACATGTATATTGGCCTTCAAGTAAAGTACCCGTCATTCGTGTTAGATTTTAATTAAACTTGAATTTTCTTCACTGATTTTTCGAAAAATGTTCAAATATCATGTTTCATGAAGATCCGTCGGGTAGGAGCCGAGTTGTTCCATGCAGACGGATGGAGAGACAGACAAGACGGGCTCTTCACAATCTTACGAACGCACCTAAAAGCACGAGCCCGTGCTCAGTAACACGATAAGCAAAAAATAGGAAATGTGTTTCGTAACGAAATAACAGAAAAATTGACAAATGTACCAAAGCCAACGGAATACGTGCATCCCAAATCAACACTGTCATAACCTTGCTTATGCCCGAAAAACCGAAAACCGACCAGGAATGAATACAGTGTTGCAACGCACAAGTTTGTTGTCTGCTACATTCAGTGCTGCAAATATCTTAAATAAAATTTTCATCCATTTCTTATGTTTGTTTTAAAATAACGATATTCATTTTTCGCTACTGTGTTAATATCAGAGGGCATAAATTTCCCCCAAATCTAGAAGGCATCTCATAATTCTAGGCAACAGAAAGGTGACATTACGCATGTTACATACTGGGGACCCACAAATATTAGGCACCACCATAAGATATTTATAAAACATGGCGACGTGACTACCGAGATTTGTGCAACCTTCAAGGCTTATATGACGTAATGTTGTGTTTTAGATGTAAGCTGTCTTGGTACTAGGGCTGTATGGTAATGAAGCAGTGACCTTTCACCTGCAACCAACTTTCTTTATAAAAATGAGAGTATCTCCTAAAAATAAAGCCAACAACTATCGCTTTCTTGTACTGTATTGTTGCAGAACTTAAGCAAGCCTCTTACAGTGAGGTGATAGGAGAAAATCAGAGACATAATTTTAGGGAAGATAACACTTTTTTTAACTTTCAGATTGTTTCAAAACGACTTCATAGAAATGACTTCATTCTTACAAGAAATGGACTTCAGCATCTTGAAAGTCCCACTTCTTTACTTTGCTCCCAAAGGTTTTTTGCGATGCGTCGGAGACAAGAATGTAGCTTACGTTAGAATGTCTTTTCTTTCTTGACAGAATCAAGTGCGAAGCATTATCAACACACCTTTATAGAAAGTACTGGTTTATTTTCGTAATTGGTCAGAATCCTTTGCAGCTGTTGAAGCATAATGTCATACTATATTTTCAAGCTTGTTTTGAAATAAGAAAGTTGCAGTCCAACGTATGACAGTCATTACTTAGCAATTTCACTGTTCCATGGAGTTCATAAAATTTATGACAGTCTTCTGTCTTTTCAAAGATTTAAAGATTTCAAGTTACATTCTCCTTGAGGCCAGGAGTCTTATCAGGTGCGAATACAATTTGCCCACTGATTGGAAGCCTATGAATATTCAGCAGTAGATGGAAGTTTATTGTTGCTTGCAAAGTCCACCAGGCTGCCACCAGACATATGTTACAGTACTGCCTAGAAGAGGCATCTGAAAAGGTGCTGCAATACTTCAGATTTATTGTAATTATCAAGATATAATTCTTCAAGAATCATACGATTGCCATAAGATGACAGCATATTTCACTGGGCCTTCTTTCAGCCCAAATTTCTTTCCAGGTGTGTATAAACACATTTCATTCGATCTCTGTCATAAATAACGAAAACAGAATTGTAAATATCATCTGATGTTTATTGGACCGTGCACCATTGTGATAGCTGACGAATAAAAAACCAACTAGATGTCACTTGTTACTTTTATTTTACTTCTTAGAGACTCAAAATGTTTCGGGCACTAATATGCCCATCTTCAGGAGTTTGCGATTATGTTGTTGAACTACCACATTGGCCGTTTCGTTCTTGATTTCTTGTGTGTAGGAGTTAGGGTGCGGTTCGGCTAGCCTGTAAATAACGTATTTGGCGCAAACAATTAACTTCACTTATTGACACCTTAGGGACAAGATCCAGTGGATGAAGAAGACTGGACAGCTCTCTTACCACGCAACCCATGAAGAACTGAAGATGATCACTTGCTGTGGAGACTCTGATTTAGCCTCTCCTAGGCTTTGTCTGTCCAGAGAATTACGCCACTAGACATAGCCTAAAAGAGGTTAGTTCAAGTCATCCAAATCTTCGGTGACGTCTACTGAGAGAAGAACCATGACAGCTTGTTACTCAAAATTATTACCAAGGTCAGTACTGATAAATAAAAACCAATTAACTCTGGAGGGGTTAAATACAAGCCACACTGAGTTACTAGCAAAATAAGTTACAAATTCATTCTTTACTTTTTCATATTTCTGGTAAATATTGAATCTAATTTATTACAGAAATAAATATTGTCTTGCGTAGACTTGTAAGCAGTAAACAAATCACACGAAATATCTACAAAAGTCTTATTTTGCTTTGCTTTGTTAAATATGAGACGTTAAAACACAAACAAAAAACAAAAGACGCGTATATTTGTCGGTCTTATACATCGCAATAACAGATACTTACTTCGTGTTTCCATCTTTTTTCACAGTCAGCCTTTGTACGAAGGGGGACCGCGGTAGCACAGTGGTTAAGGTGCTGTGCTACAAATCGGAAGGTCGCTGATTCGATCCCAGCTGGTGTTATTGGATTTTTCATTGACATAAAATCCTTCCGATCGCACTATGGCCCCGGGGTCGACTCAGCCTCTAACAGCAATGAGCACCAGGAGCATTTCCTGGGGGTAAAGGCGGCCGGTGCGTAAGGCTGACAACCTACCACCATCCTGTGCCGTTGTCACGAAATCTGGGAGCCTTAACTTCCTGGAACCCTCTCCACTCGCCACTCAAAGCCTGTAATGGGACTGCTTTACCTTTGTACGAAATTACGTTTTTTGGTGTCACTCGCGTTATTTCTTAACGTCTTTGCATATGTAATAACCGTGTACTATCGAAAGGGAGAATTAAGAGTAGTAATTTCGAAAAGATGTAGAGACTGAGCGTTGTGGTCTATTTGCAAGTAAGGTACCACACTTTTCCTGAAGGGACTGGAAAAAGCCGGGAATGCCTGAGGATAGGAGGCGTTTGAATCTGGGAATAAAACCAGAAGATATCGAGTAAGGTGAAGGTGGCGTAAGAAATGAACTGGGATATGCGGTTTTTGAAGTACGATTGGAGTCTTTTCCAACCGAAGGAGTTATTTTTAAGTTTACACTTTAGCGTCGTTCGGATTTGGATGATAGGATCTGGAAGAAGGCTTTTGTGACGCGATTGATGATGTCAAGGCTTTCTGCTGGCAGATACAATCTCGACAGCCATCAGTAGTGGTACGGTCGAGACTGCAGTTAAATATCAGAGAGGTACCAGCACAGCCTGGTACCGTTTGTCTGATCTGTTCAGTCCCACCAAACCTAGACTTGTGTTAGTGATGTACCCGGTTAAGGATCTCCGGCACGACACCAGCTGACATGAGGCGTTCTCTGTCCTTGGTCCCTCCATAAAAATGGCGGGATATTAGTTAAATGAGGCCGAGGCCGCTTCCTCCCACATCCTTCCCAATTTACCATTCGCTATTCATATCACTCGACGCCACACAGAACTGTAAACCAAATGACCACAAACACACAGATCACAGTCAGCGAGTGAATGTGGCAAATTCGGATTGGAGATTTCTAACTGAAAGAAAACATTCTGAAATGTATGTACAGTTATATGACATGGTACTAAGTAACAGTAACTAACCGTAAATTTTAAGCGCAATAGAAGTATTGTTTGGATTTACAAAGTGTTGCTCTCGCCTTTCTTCCAGCTGCGAACAAGAAAAGGAAATCTCCGCCGTCTGTTAGATAGCAATATTGCGATTTCATACACCGAGGGTCTTGATCCACCGATTAGGTGGAAAAACCAGAACTTTAAGATAAAAGATTCAAATGTGAAGACGGTCAAAGGCCTCGGCAGTACGTTCGAAGCTAAAAAGAGGACACGAACAAGAAATTGCTGCACTTCTGTGCCTCCTCCTTACAACAACTGCAGCTCTTTAGTAGAGATCAAGTTCACCTTGGAAGGTCAGACAAGAAGTGAATGACATAGAGCAAGAATAAGGAAGTACGGAAGGGAGGAAGGAAGGAAGGAAGGAAAGGATTCTTCAATGCTAACAAATTAAAGAATGTAGAACCCAAAAGTTATCGAGTTTTCAGGTTTTCATAGCGGTGTAACTGAAGATTCCGTTCTTCTGGGATATGAGTCTGTGTTAATGGGAAATATGATTCGGCTGTTTCGACGCAACGTAGTGATCTCGTCTTCAAGAAAGGAAATGTCCACAAAAAAATCCGTAAAACAAACTGCAGCCGGTCGCCTTAGATCCTTGATGACGATGTGGTATCAGAGTAGTAACACAGTTGTCATAGAGAAGCAACCAGCAGCTATGGCTGCCTTACTGCACATGATGCTAACTTGTCGTTACAGTTCGAGGTTCGTTTGTCACAACTCTGAACCTGCGCTGCAGATTATAGGACAGATCAGTCAGAAAGAACATGCTGGACGAGAGTGAGGCGACAGAATTCCTTACAAAATTTAGTTCTACGTCTGGACGGAAAAGTCCCCTTTGGAGACCAGGTGCTTATACTACAAGAGCTCCCTAGGTAATTGCGGCATAGCAGCACACGAAGCTAAATAACTTGCCAACTTGTTACATTTCGTACTCTGGCAAAAAAAAAAGTGTCAGATTTTTCGTGCATTTCATGGTGATGTAACTAATGTAAAGCAAATTATGTAAAATTTGCGACAGGCTTAATGAATGACGTACTTTATTAATACCACGCTGGCGACTGTCCAATTTGTGAGGTATATCTGATATAAGCACATGCATTTTCGGAATTTGTTGTCTCACCTATCGTAAGATGTACAGTTTTCATTCCTAATTCATATTATTTCTTCACGTCAGGTTTTACTGGCGACAGGTCAAGTAAGGTCAATGGACAGTAGGTCAGATAAATCCATCGACTGCAACGGCCAGAGGACTAAGACATTCATTATGTAGTTGTCTGACTGGTCGTTTAGTAATTATTACCCATAGCCTAGGTCCGTGAAGTAGATCACTCCAAGTAGTTCGTTGTAACCTATCAGTTAAGCATTTAGTAGGTTAGTATCAGCATTACAGACGAACTGTCTTGTTGACCCAACAATTAATATAATTGGATATAAAATAAGATATCAAATCAAAATATTCCCATTCCTGTGACAAATAATCACTGCATATTGTTTATGGTGCTTCGAACAACATCCAATCATGTTAATATATTTCGGCATTTGAAAGAGATAAGTGGTTCAGTTTACAATCAAAGAAGGTACAAAAATTACCCCACAGTAGGGTGAAGCAAATTTCAACCTATAACATGCCATGAAAGCTCAGAGGGGATAGAGGTATAGCTGTACTTTTTCTTTAACCTCTGCGCTAGATGGGGTGGGTGGCGAATGCCACGCCCCAACTTCTTCACCCCCAGAAAAGAGACCCGGTAGCCATAATACAGGAGACTATGTGGATCCATGGCCAGTAGGAAGAGTGCGAATATTTCGCCCCACCGAGTTTTGAGCCTCGGCCAGTCAAGCCCGTATCGAGTCGCTACACAGACTAGGCTATCTAGAGCAGGGTAACGAAAATAAATATTACCATAATATATATCGGGATTAGAGGTGAGATCGTCTGCAAGCAGTGTGGATCTACGCTCTTCATTAAACGAAAACAGTACAGGGCAACAACGACCAACAGAAGGAGCACCTGAAACTTGTCACTGAAGCAGGTCAGAAGCATCATGAAAGATGCCGATAGTGACAGTACCAAAGTCTTCTGCAACTGAAACAAAGAAACGGATCACTGGAAAGACACCAAATCAAAGGTTAAATACACATTTTCACGAACCTAATATTTCCAGTTTCTTCTGAAACTTACAGTAGGCGTTGTGTGAAGCACCCAATTCAGTTGCGGTGGTCAGAAAACAAGAATTTCGCGGTACATATTATACGCGTACTTTCCTTCAGTTTCCCACCAACGTAAAAGAATAATAAATTAACAGCACCAACAACAATTTCTTTTTCTTGTGTATATTGGACGGTGCATCATTGTGATAGTTGAAGAATAAGAGAGCGACTTGATGTGGGCAGCCTGCTACACGGATACCACCCCAACCCAGCCACACCGAAACTCCAGCACACATCGAAACAAGAACAGACGACCAATGTGGTGATAAAATAGAAAAGTCGTAGGCTCCTGATGACGGATGTATTAATGTCCGAAACAAGTTGAGCATAGAAGAAGTGAAATAAAACTTAATAACTAGTGACATCAAGTTCGTCTCCTATTCTTCAACTAACAATTTCTTTGTTGTTGCATACAACATGTTACACTAGCACAGACTTCCAGTAATGTAAGCTGTAAAATACGACCAAAATAGCTCATACTGTCGTCAGCTTTTGATATTTTTAATAAACATATGAGTTATAAATAAAACACAGTATGTGTTATGATGATATAGAAACTTCAAATTCTTACCTGAAAAACGGTGTCATCACTATCAGCCTATCGGATAAATTTAGGATTTGGCGAATAACAATACAGTGCCCACGACAGAGGGCCAAGCCGGTACATATTACAGGAATCCGGTGTTCCAGAAGGGGGCCCGATTATGTAGCATATGTTGTTGTCTTTCTCAGCAGTAGCATTATTTATCGATTGTACGAATTAACCCTTTCAGCCCAAGCCGAAGTCACTCTACAACTGCGAGTCAGTCTTTCAGATATATTGCAAAGATTTTTAGCCGATTCGGTATTGCTGGGAGGGGGAGGGAGGGTGGAATTTTTTCACCGGGGCCCAGACCCGCTCTCAGCGTCCATGCAACCACACTGTTTTATACTTTGCCAAACAAAAATAAAATAAATCTGCATACTTTTAGAGATTTTAATGCACAGTAGGCTGAAGTGATAGTAGTGTCTATATCATCACACGTTGTTTTGACTGAAAACTTAGCATTTTTTCTCGTCTCAAAAGTTCGCACGGCCGCCATATTGGTATTATATGAAGCATGGAATCAGAAGTTTTAGAAAAACGTGACAGACTTCAATGACTCGATACTGATGCTAAGTAACATCAAAAGACACAATTTTCTCCCAAGTTCGTTATCAGGAGTTACACACACTACATAACACACATGCGTGGATTTGTGTAACTCAGTAAACTATATTTCTGTAACTTATCCAAAAGTGTAGACGTGGTACTTAATTAACCACAGAGAAAATTTAACCTTGCCCATCCCATGGTGGGAGAGAGTAGGTGCCATTATAAATCAGCTGACGCCGACGATAAATTCCAATTTGAAATTGCTGACGCAACAAGATTAACTGCTGTGTTCAAACTATCATCTGTACAGCTTATTGTCAAGCCAGTAATTTAACATACATAATCAAGATAGTGCACTCTAGTGGCAACATCTGTTAACTACATTCAACAGCTCTGTGGAATATCTCCATCAGATGGCAGTATGCGCAACATAGTATTGTCACACAGCACTCTGAATGTTCTGGGCACAGGCTTTATGTGCCACAACCATTTCCCTTCGACTGAAACACTTCCACAAAAAAAAAAAATGTATGATAAAAACTGCCCTCGAAGTGAACCCGGCCTAGTCATATCCTACATAATACTGCCTTCTACACAACGAAGAAATTGTAACGCCTCTGTTCGTTCTTGAAAACCTTGTGTCAATACAAGTTGGCAATTGAAAACTAAGCTTGCAAACCTCAGCCAAAACTGCAGCAGCACGCTCTGATTATGATATATTATCTACCTTCTTAATAATGAAATAACATCGCTTTGTCACCCGAAGTCCGGGCTGCAGGCTAAAGCCTGCAGCCCGGAAACTACTCCAGCCTTACCGCACCTAAACTCCAACATACAGCAAACCAAGAACGAAACGACCAGTGTGGTAATCAACATCATAGTCGCGAGCTCCTGATGATGGGCATAGTAGTGCCCGAAACATGTTGAGCCTATAAGAAATACAGTAAAATAATAAGTGGCATCTAGTTGGTTTTTTATTCTTCAGTTATCACGATGATGCACGGTCCATTAAACATCAGTTGTGAATGGGATCGTCAGGATGATAGCTAATTTGTGTATGAGGTGGCGAATTGGACAGCGAGCGCATGTTCATTCAGCTAGCTCTTCCGTAATTAATTTACTTGAAGTGCAGGTACGGATGTATTTATTTGTTAGAAACAGTACCCTAAGGAAGAAAGGTATCCCTCTGACATGAAGTACTGCACCAAAGGAGTGAAAAACATTATACAGGTGAGCGAAAAGTCCCCGTGCAACTGTATGAAGTAGAATATAGGTTAGCTTGGAAGATAATATATACGGTACTTAAGATTACAGTAAGTATCAGAAATGATCCCCATGGGCAGAGGTCACACAATGTCACACAAAGTGTTGATGTATGTGGCTTTCCTACTTCCAGCTCAGTGCAGGGACATTCTTGCAAATGTGCACAGGGACTTTTGTCTCACTGTGTATAATGGGAAGATTCACTTTTTCCAGTAGCATTTGTGTTGTTAGCAAAAAAGACTGAGGTGGGTAAGATAGTGTTTGAATGACAAAAATTAATGCAAACAGAAGTTCGGTCGAGATTTCACAAGGGAAAAGAATAATAGGGTAAACTAACCGTACATGGGAGGATAGCAGATTCTTGAAACGTATCATAGATAAGTATGCAATGAAAAAACAAATGTGGATTAACTGGATTAGAATCCCATACTGCGGTTTTATGATTGAGAAGATAATCCTCATATTCAATAATAATATTGATGAATAACATCAG
>Ga0131853_10016611_pt1 | contig 13418 bp, 7 predicted proteins | sample TergutLab28metaG_FD_92764 | JGI IMG/M metagenome (GOLD analysis project Ga0131853, IMG submission 92764) | Labiotermes labralis P1 segment gut microbial communities from Petit-Saut dam, French Guiana - Lab288 P1 (version 2) (version 2) | ecosystem: Host-associated > Arthropoda: Insects >...
ATGTATTATAATGTATAAATGATTGTAATTAATCAATTGACAGACATTGTACTGTATTTTATAATTATATATCTAAAATTGACCTGTTCTATATCTCATGGCCTATTGGTGCCTATTGTAGATTGCTTGAACATGAATAAATGAATGAATGAATGAATATTACAACTTATGAACATAAATGAGTGGGTAACAGTAAGTTATTCCTTACTTCCCTATTTCGATATACTAGTACCAGCACAAATACCATGGAATTTACAAATTTATAGCGTTCTACTAACACTTACAAGGCTTTCGTTCACCAACCTTGAAAATGGCTACCCCTTGCCATGTAGTAATTACCCCCGTCGACAAACACCAGTGCCGTGACACTATTCCTTACATTACTTTGCAAACGTTATCTCGACCCATATCTAACACATATTAACGCCACTGTAAATGTACAAATTTTAGTTTTCTTCTATTACAAGACTTAAAAAAAAAAACTCCAGTTACCAAACTTGGCAATGCTCACCGACTTCAATTCCTCCCCAACCTTCCTTCGAAGAGCGAACACCATACGTGAAGCAACAAGCTGTGCTACAAATGAGCTACGGAATTCGTTGAATACATGTAACATGCAAGATGACATAATCGACTGCAATGCCGTCGATTTACATAGTATCACTCCGTACGTCTTGTTGGTGTTCGACCGACCACTGCCACTAATTACGTCAGTGGTATCCGAACTGTGTTCCGCGGTATCCTTGGGATACTATTTCATACCAAGTACTAATGTTCAATTTGACAAAAATCTTTATGTATCAGAGTACACGAGTTTCCGATTTTTTAAAATTAAATTAACCTTTATCATTCCGCACTTTGTGTTTTCATATGCATATTCGCTGCTGCTATCTTAAAATGGTATAGTTCACTTTCACACCACGCACTACAGGTAATTTTGACAGTGTTTTCATACCATTAAAGAATCTGATGGTAAAGAGCGTCCACTTATAGCCTACTGTGTCCCTGAGTACAGCAGATGTCACAAGAGCTTCCACGCATAGGATGACTGCATATGCCAGAGATTCACAGTCCATTTTCCTACTGCTGATAACCTTCTTTCACAGAAGTTTCAAATTGCCAACCTTCAGGTCAGCGGTGCACAGACTTCTCAAATATCTTGGGGCCACTCCTAAAATCTAGATACCACTAACATAACACAAAGCAAGTTCCATACTGTGGACCCACAAATATTAGGCACTACCACACAAAATTTAGTCACCCAGGAATTGTGAACCCCTACTTCAGGTTCTAACCAGGCCTTATAGCTTCTGAACACATTTCTCAACAAGGCACAACTCTTGTCTTGAAATATGAGCAACTTCTTATTGCACAATGTCTTTCAGTCCTTGCAAAAAATGTGGACTGTTCATAGAAACTTTATCTTGCAGGACCACCAACAAATAATAATCCCACACATTCAATTCAAGGGTTACCAATGTAAGGTGAATACCTCTTGGAGGGCAGTCATCAAGAACTTTGCTGTGAAGGCTGTGGTACTGTCCTGTACGAAATAACTGTGCATGCCTTCTTCTTCAGTTGGTTTTGTAGAGAATGATACCAGTATTAACCGAAAACAAACACAGGAACTTAGAGTGTCTTCGAAAAACACATGGCCTATGATTCTGTGCACACTCACTGAACACCAGACTGACTCTGAAGTCACGCAAAGGGTGCTCATAAACTGTATAAGAATTTTTAGAGCACCTAGACCTGTTATTCCATTTGCTTACAATTCCACTTAATGTAAACCACAGGAAAGAAAATCAGAAACAGCTGATGTGCAAGGGTCACTGTAGTGCCTGACCTAATGTACTCTAATGTAAACCATGTCACCTTGCAATGTACTGAACATTAACTCTGTATTTTCAACACAATACAATCTCGCTCCCACTGACTGCCTGTCCTCTATGACTGGCCACCTCTCTCCTTTCAGCAGTGTTGAGGGCATGTCAGCCAACTTGCCTGTGCAAGAGGAAACTGTAAATCCCTATGCTCTGTGATATGATTAAAATGGACTGTGCACATTCATATTTTATCCAAAACAGAGGGACCCACTGACTCCATTGAATGAAGAAAATAACAGCACAGAAGAAGAAAATTATGGATAAAAGCTTCTAACTGAGCAGCAAGTCCTTCAACATTATATAAAACAATGGTGCTACCTATGAGAAAAGAATTGTAAATAAAATGTTTTCAACATAATTTCTTGAGACAAAAAGCACAAGAAAAGCTCATGATAATTTATAGTATGTTACACAAATGTATTTTGGCAATGGAAAATAAAGAACTCACCAGAAATAATATTATCACAGAAAAGGCTTATGAACACAGCTACAGAACTTGTATACTTTTTCCACTGAGTCTTGAAGTGATAACATTTAGTATTAATAAATAATAATACCACAAGTTACACACATGGCACTATTACTTATTTATAGGAAGGTGCATAGTTAGATATAAACCAATTAAAAATGTAATATTTTGTGACTTTTATTTTCATTATTGCATGTTTCTAAATTATTTTAATATAGTTCTTACTCTACAGCAAATTAGGTTACAGCTCACATAGATACCTCAGCCAAATTCAATGCCACAGCAAGTGTTTTTTAAAGGAAACACACATGGTTTAAACACTGTATGAAATAAGGGCTAGTGAAGACTAGAAAAGGATGGTTATCTGGTAAAGATGTCTGATGATAATACCGGGAAGAAAGCATTTCTGAGGAAACCAGATGGAAGAACAAAAACAGCAAGACCAAAATTAAGGTGCTTAGACTGCACTGATATGATCTGAAATCGATGGGTGTCAAGAGATGGAGGAAGAAAGCCAAAGACAGATCTGAATGGGCTCTCATTCTGAAGGACTGTATGCCAACTGAGACAGACTAATATTTTATACTATATAATTCCACATTAGCACTATTGTTTACTGCTACTGCAATGACTGAGTCACAATTTTGTGGGATAAAACATTCATATATATATATATATATTTATATATATACTAGGACTATATTATTTGCCACCAATAACATGTTCCTATAATACAACACATTCATGTTTATTACTTACCACCAACATACTGCCATAATAATTCCAGTTTTGAAAATCTTACAAAGGATAAACACTGTTGTTTCAATAGAACATATACGCAACATACCTTAATTCATCCTTCGTTTTCGAAGGCGATTTTGCTAGGCTTATTCATTGTACACAACTGAATATGAGTTCCTGCATATCTATTATAGTCTTACAGTAAGGCAGTCTGTGTATCATGAGAGGTTAATATTTTGGGGCAACATACAATTATTTCATTATCAAGACCATCTAAATCAAAGTCTTCAACAATGTGAAAACTTAAAATCCTATACTCTGATGAGGCCAGGAAAGAAGTCTCATGGATTCACACTTCCCCTGAGCTGGTGCACTTTCTCATCCTGTGCATTCCCACATGTGCCCCTCCAATTTACTCATTCTGTTCATATGAATACTAAAACCACATCTAATCTGTACTAGCAACGGGCACTTGGACCCAGAGGCCACTAAGCTGGAGGAAGGGTATGGGGAATATGTATGCCAGTATGCCGACAGGGGCATTGTAGTCCATAATAGCTAACAAGCACTTTCATTTCGTCAGAAATCACCACTTACGAAACCGTAACTCCGTAACAACTCCTCCAAATATTGTTTCTTACCTGTAGAGAGTTACAACTTTCGGCATGGTGTCGAATCCTGACATAACACCCACTTACTTAAATGAGACGACTCAACGTAAGGTTTTCAATCATTTAACCAAACTGATGTTAGTGACCTCTATTGCACACTGATACAAATCTATTCAGCAGCGACTCATTTAGAAAATTATAAATTTGCTTACCTACATAATTTATGTCGCCATCATCATTGCACTTACTACAGTTAATTAAAACAGCAAATATGGCACGACTTTTAGCATCTCAAGCAACAACCAACGTACACCAAGACGGCTACCATTTCTACTACTGTCCCGATTTGCACGGCTCAGAGATGATGATCAGTGCCACAAGTCGCAATCACGGATTACCTGCCTCTACAGCTAACAAGTACGTAAAATGTGTCAGAAATTTTGCATTGTCCTCCGGTGTAACTCTATTAATGTAGCCATTTCTTCGTGCTGTGTTCTGATATAGTATTAATTAATCGTACGTTTCTGCAATGTTGTTGGCGATCGTTATATGTGGGTTATCCGTGGCACGTAAACACTTTCAATCTCTACTCCGCGTGACCGGCATTCGGAAAGAAACTATTTCTTCCAGATTACACGGCGTCACATTCTGGAGGACGGTAGTCTTACTGGGCTATCTAGGCTAGAAAAGTGTTTCTCATTCCTTCTACTAACATAAACCCCTTACAAACTCTAACTAATTTTGCGAACCCCTTCCTCAAAATGCGGGGTATTTTAAAATGCAACAAATTTTGTTAAGTCAGTGTAAACATTAATTACCAAAACTTATTTTTCAAATCCTAAACGAAAATCCTTATGCTCTACTAAGCTGAATTTATTCAATTATTCCTCTTTTCCAGAAAAACATACTTTATAAGCTATAAAAAATATTCTGTATAATATTTTGTGTTGCAATTTTTAATAGAAAGACAAAAATAATCTTCCGAACTTTGACCACACTTTGAAAAAAATCTACTACGAAATACTGCCAATGTATTAGGAAAGGTAGTGGACCACTTGGCATAAAGTGTTGGCGCCATTACATCAAACGTTCACTCCATATTTATAGTTACGTAATACACTTGTCGGCATAGACGTTGAATAGCTCAGTCTATAGTGACTGGGTCATTTGCTTCAAAACCGAGATATCTATCGCGTTTCAATTTTCGGCGCAAGAACAGATGTGGATAATCTTCAGCGCGTCAAGACTAGCTCTTGGGCTGACCCATCCTCCCATTCAGCAGTATCCCAGGCTTTTTCCATAATGTGCATGCAGCGGACAACTTTCCTCCATGCAGTGACACGGTTAGGAATCCGTGGAGCTGCAAATCCACTCAATCCCTTCTGCCTGGAGTGGCGCTTAAGCACAGACATCATTTGCTGCCTTTACCTACATAGCTGCAGAGGCCGTACTGTGGAATCTACTGCTAGTTCTCGATATTACGATAGAGGGAGTGGATACATATAATCGACCGCTTAAGCTAACATTTCGCGATTCTGGAGAGGGCGAAATAAATTCGGGAAGTTATTGCCACCTTTTATTTAGGAAAATTCTGTATTTCCATGTCTTATTTAAGTGCAAATGGTGTACTCCATCACGCATTACACTGGCTTTGTAAGCTGTTTAACAGTGCACGGTTAAGTGTAATTTATGTCCACGAGAAAAGTGCGGCCTTCCCCACGCCGATGTTGGTACTCATACTTCCGTCACTATTTTCGCAAAACCTCGTTCGTAAATATATTGCGCACAGAAAATTGGCGCGTGCGTTTGGCATTAAAGCAGATTTATTTTTTTCCATGGCGCGACAGCCCCTAGTGGGTCAGGCCCTCCACATTATCAAGGCTTCACGATCACCCTCAGACACACCACATTCGGTAGACCCCCTCTGTATAAGTGATCAGCCCGACAGAGGCACCTAACCTGTAAACACACAACACTCGCAAGAGACAGACATCCATGCCCCCGACGGGATTCGAACCCACAATCCCAACAGGCGAGTGGCCGCAGACCCACGCCTTAGACCGAGCAGCCACTGTGACTGGCATTAAGCAAACAAAGATATTCCGGATCGTGACCATTTTACGGCAGCATAAGTAGACCTGATTTGAAAATAGATTTTGGATCTATTGCTGGTCACTGCGTATTGAGAACGACTTAACCATCTGAAAGCTAGCATAAACATGAATTTTATTTAAAGCCCCAATTCATACCGCACAGCAAACACGCTCCATCTCGGTTATAAAAACCAATACGTTAATGCTGTGTAGAAAAATAACGGCTGTTTGATTTGACAGCCGCACAAAATACAAAGTACACACTGTGGGCAGAATGTAGAATTTTTTAGAGTTAAACGTGGTGGTACACAAAATAACCACTAGCTTTTAAAGGGTTCATTTCTGTGCATAGGAACATGGTCTTCAAAGGAAGATAATTTCATCATAGAGCAACCTTGCTAATATCAGCAGAGTTGCTGAGAACCCAATAATCGCTCGACTATTGATTAAAGCCGAAGGTTCATTACCCCATTAACATCAGCCCACCATGTGGCTGTATGCTGAACCAAATATCTCCAATCCACATCCTTCTACCCTACTACTTTACATGAATTATAATATTGCCGTCCCAGTACCTTCCAACTGATCTTTCTCTTCAGGTTTTCCGACCAAAATTCTCTGTGCATATCTCGCCTCTCTTATGCGTGTATACGTTTCACTAATTTGATCCTCATTGATTTTATCGCCCTAATTACAATTGCTGAAGATATATTAACACACATACAAGCCCAGATTGTGGAAAAAGACTTAGCCAGGGTGCACGCACGACTCTGACCCTACCGGACGCATTCAGACGGAAAGTGTTTACGGAAGCAAGGTATTCGCTCCATCGCCCACAGCCCATTCCTCCGTGTGAAGTGATTTGCTTAGCGCATTTTCTACGCCCGCCGCAGCCATTACTGTGTTCTTTAGCCACCCCACCATTGCGAACTGTTCGACTGGAATAAGCCCTTCATCGGGACAGGGAGCTCAGATGGAAGGATATACCACTTTCTTCACACTTTCGCTCCTACCGGCCCAACGTCTTTGCTGCAGGCTTCTTGAGTCGTGGTGTCTTAGCCCAGTACAAGGCATAACGCGGATAAAGTCTGTTACTCAACGCATTTGGCTTACTTAGCGTGGGTAGCTCCTTAACTATTGCGACGACAGTAGGAGGGAGACGCACAGATCCCGCCAAACACATGACCTTCTATCGCTGCATGAAGCAATTTCTTTTGTAACAAATACTAGTCGACATTTGTTACATGTTCCATTTATAATAAGCCCAAAGTCAAATTTATGCACAGTTCTAACCACACAGAATACTGCAGAAAATAACTGTATTTTCTCACACTCACAAAACACAACTGCACTCAGCCTAATGCACTTTTAACATAAATAGTTCGGTTACTGGTCACGAAGAAGGAACGGTCGGCTTTCCCTGGAACAAATCACTAACAAGGTCAACTGAAAACTCCACAGTCAGTAACAGCACATACAGGTGTGTGACCCGATTGTAAGGTGCCTATAGCGACGAAGTAAATATATTTCATTTTGTTCCTTTCCTTCGATGGCACTACAGTCCAATGCGGACCTTTGTCTTCTTAATGGACTTCTCCCAGTCAGCTCTGTTTATTGGCCTCTCTTTCCAATTTTTAGTTTTGCCTCCATTAATATCTGTACACAGTTCCACTATGTGTTTTCTGGTCATCCTCTTAGTCGACTTCCCTGGACATTATTATTATTATTATTATTATTATTATTGAACACCTGACTCACTTTTCTTTTTTACTATCCATTCTGTTATCATGACCAACCCAATTCAACCGACTTATTCTGACAAATGAAAGCATATCTAAATCCACACAGATGCATTAATTCTTTAATTATATCGCTTTCTCCAACTTTAATTCACTTTAATTCCCCCAAACATTCTTCTTCAAATTTTTCTTTCAAAAGCAGCAAGCCGTTTAACAATGCCTTTATTTAAAGTCCAAGATTCTGCTCCCTATCGTGCCACTGGTCTTGTTAAGGTCTTTTATTTTATTTTAATTTTTCTCCTTTGAGTACTGATTGGCTCTTTAGTACAGGAAGAAATGCATAATATGCTGTACTTGCATTTGTGGTTCTTTAGCGAGAATATTTAAGGGGGCTGAAATTCCAGTAGTTGTGTTGAAAGAAGTGCCGTAACTTTCTTTCCGGAGACTGAACATTAAAACACATTTTGATAAATAGTTTAGAAATGGAAGTGAATGCAAAGAATCGTTATTACGGTGCGGATGGTACCGCGCGGCACCATCCGCACCGAACACACGACCTCCGCAGCGGCTCTCAAGACCACCACCCATCCACAAACTCTGTGCAGCAAATCATATGCTGCAACTCAACATCCAGTGCTCCTGATGATGGGCGTATGTACCCGAAACATTTCGAGCTAAGAATACATAAATAAAATTACCTAGTTGCATCGAGCTGGCATTTCACTTTATTTCAAGTTAGATTATTAACTGTTAAATTATGCTAAAGAAATTAAAGTGAAAATACAGATTGGAATTAACTACGCCTATGTCTATATAAGGAAAACAACGCAAAAATGTCAATATAATTGGCAATTCCTTCTAACACAACTGCTTTCTTATAAAACAATAAACACCGCTTATGGTCTTTATCATTTTTGTTATTGTTTTTTTAATGCCGAAAAATATTCGTGTTGGGCTGTACTGTCTGTTACATTGTCAATTTATGAAACACAGAAAACTTATTCCATCAAGAACGAAGAAATGCCTCGTCTCTGAAGAGGAGAAGCCAGCTTAGGCTCCTACAGCATTCGAATGAACGCAGTAGCTCTACTTTACGTCAGCATGGCTGATCCATTCGTGCATGCCCTATAATACGATCGTGTAATAAGGTTATTGCAGAATATTCCTTCATTTCGCCTTTGAGCAATAATGTGTTTATCCGCTGTAGGTCTAATGCTCTTAGTAAGCTGATGTAACCTATAGACCTATGTAATTGTGTCGGGGACTTGCACAGCGCCACGTCAGACGTCGGTCGTTTGATGCCTTAAAACTGAATTGTTAACACTTTAGGGAAAGATACTTGGAGCCGTTTGGAGAGCAAACACAACACAATACAGCACAATACAACACAACACAACGCAACCCAACACATCACAACAAAACAAAAAACAACACAACACAAAGCAACACAACACAACACAATACAACACAACATAACGGAACGAAACACAACACAACACAACGCAAACAATACAACAAAACCCAACCCAACCCAACACAACACAACACAAAACAACACAACCTAACACAACGCAACACAACGGAACGGAACGCAACACAACACAAAACAACACAACACAATACAACACAACACAACATAACGGAACGAAACACAATACAACACAGCACAACCCAACACAACACAAAACAACACATTCCAACACAACACAACGCAACGAAACACAACACAACCGAACATAACACAACACAGCGCAACACAACACAACACATAACAAAACAACACATCCCAACACAACGCCACGCAACGCAACGCAACACAACACAATGCAACGCAACACAACACAACCCAACCCAACCCAACACAACGCAACACAACACAACACAACGCAACACAACACAACGCAACACAACACAACGCAACACAACACAACACAACGCAACCCAACACAACACAACGAAACACAACGCAACACAACACAACCCAGCACAACGCTACGCAAACCCAACCCAACCCAACCCAACCCAACACAACGCAACACAATCCAACCCAACACAACACAAAACAACACATACCAACACAACACAACGCAACGCAACACAACACAACAACAAAAACCCAACACAACCCAAAGCAACGCAACGCAACACAACCCAACACAACGCAACGCAACACAACACAACACAACACAACACAACACAACACAACACAACACAACACAACACAACACAACACAACATAACACAACACAACACAACACAACCCAACCCAACCCAACGCAACGCAACACAACACAACACAACACAACACAACACAACACAACACAACCCAACCCAACACAACCCACCACAACACAACACAACACAACACAATGCATATGCTTAACTGATCTCTTCGTTCATTCGCTTTTTTATTAAATTATTTTTATACATTTCTTCTGAAGAACAAGTACGGTCTGTACAAGGACAGTCTGCACACAGTCCGCAGCAGATTACAACCTGGCGTCTTATAAATACAAATATATAACAGAGGCGCCCACATTTTTCAACATTTAGAGGCCACCCGAAAGTCCTAGGCCCCAGAAGGCTGACATGAACCAAGTTCCATACTGAGGATACAAAATATTAGGCGCCATCGTAGGAAATTTAGGAACCACGATGATCTGTCGCTTCGGATTTGTACACCCCTCGTCTAGACCATTACAAATCTAACAGCACGCAACTGGCAAAGCGTCATTAAATAACCACGACCTGCAAACTGAACTTTTGTCTACTCTTTCTCTTGTTTCGCTTGACGCCAAAGACATCGACTGTTCATACAGCGTCATCAAATAAAAAAAAGGAAAAGATGAAGAGGAAAGCGCGGAGTTCGGCATCCACTTCTCCCTATGTGACTGCATGGATTAACAAGGGGTAAATTTACCTTCACTTTTACATAATTACAATCTCTGTTCTTGGTGTCGTATTGAGTGTTCTGGGAGGGGCAATTCTCTGCTGGAATGCACATGAAGTCTGATCCGAATTGTACGGGAAGGATTAGTGGGGATTACAGACCGAATAACTGGCGGCGCGTGATGAAATGAAATCCCGACGGAATATGGAAATACGACACAGCTTTCTGCGAGATGGAAACGGAGTGAATATAAACAGGAAAGACATATCCTCTCACCAAGAAACAATTGAGGTACTACTGTCTACAGACCACGAGATGATCCCTGCGTAGGAAGCGTATCTGGTGCGGTGCGGGTAACTGCTGGCTATAGGAGTGACTGCTGGTCTGCTATTGGTAGGAATGACAGACAGTTTTAATACTACACACAGAAAGAAAGCGTCAAGCATTGTGGGTAGCATGTCATGAGCGAGTGCATCGTGCGGATACTTTCAGGATGGGTCATAGCAAATCGTGTTTCGCCATGAAATTTTGTACACGTGGGTCTGTCGCATTCCTAACAGGCATCATCTCCTAGTCTGTGGACAATATGCCTACGTTCGTGATGTCGGTGTGTTGCTATTTACCATAAACGCCACGGAGAGCCCTTTTATCCTTCCTTCTCCTACTTGATAATTGAAACACTAAAATGTAAAAAATCAAATACGTGTATGTTATTTCATAAGCCTACAGATTTGAAATATGAATTTTTCAGCCTATGGGAAATATATTAATTGGAGATGTTTAAGAGCAAAGCTGGACTGAGAAACACTTCGGAACCCAAGAAAGAGAAAATAACAGACATAATCCCATGATGAAAATTACAGAATGATATGTTCCATAATTTATAGGCTTGCACTACATCTGAAGTTACTTGTGATTAAATTTAGGTTATGAACTAGCTGGAACATTAGCACGAAAGCGGGAAAATAAATGCATACAAGATTTGCTCTTTAGACGGAAAAAGATCACTTGAAAGATAAAGGACAGAACAATGTGAAGCTATGCACAAAAAAAGAGTAGGTTGTTGTTCTAGATTCAGCTGGCTCAGAATGTAGTCCTGTACATGAAATTTGTTAACATGGTCGTGGGATTTCGAAGTCCTGGGTAAGAAATTCTCTGCCTTGCCCAGTCGACTTACATTATGGAATTTTCCATGGAGACCTGCTAAAGCCAATCGTACAGCAAACGCCAAATTGTGTGGTGAATTTATAATTTCGTATCATGAAATAAGTTAGCTGCAAAACTGCCTACTTGTACCCTAATTACAAAGACTGATAAATGTTTGTGTATTTTAGGGACATTGAAGAAACCGACAACAAATCGCCATTAGGCCGGAAACCTGATCGAGAGTCGAACTTTACATCTCTCGAGTGCAGTGCTGCCACTACTCCAAACTGCTCGATGTGAGAGACAGGGTAATGAAGGGCAGATCACCGACTGCAGCTAAAGTAGGGCGTAACTGACGACGTCGACTACAGTTAATCCCATACGTAAATCCGTCCACTGCCATAAGTCTTTGAAAGGGACCAAAGAGGAAAATGTACAAATTAATTATGATATAGAAGAGATATGATTTAAGCTGTTCTTTTCCTTTCTATGATCACGGAGCGACCAAACGCAAAACCTCAAAGGGAGATACTAGGAAAATTGAATAAGGGTAATAATGCGAGTGATGTGGGGGTGACAGAGTGACAGAGATCTTTATTTAAGTATTACGTGATTAGGGCACTGCACGTCAGGGGGTTCACCTCCCTTCCTTCTCATAGGAAAGTAATGTGACAAAAGAAGTGGCTATCTGCCTATATCTATATGTTCATTTTCAACATGGGAACTAAGTGACAGCAATCTGGAAAAGTCTTTCACCGATAAATGATATCAGAATGGCAGATAATTACACTCAGCAACTTGACTCATGTACGTAATTAGCCTATCTGTACATATACATCAACACGCTTCGGAGTTGATATTCTGTTGTTATTCTGTCCCCACTTGTAATACACTTTTATAGTAACGTATACATAAGCTACGTTGCATTAACTGGCGAAAACACTCTGTCGCTGTGAAGCAGTCGAGAGGTGCCTACGCTTTTGTCGATATTGTGGCTGCGACCTTTACCGATATAAATTTTTATCTGCGTAGAAGCACCGCCAATTCTAACAAGCTGTCTGCCAAGAAAATTTCAGGTCCATGGTGGGCATAAACAGTTACACTGTGACTTCACCTTATTCGTCAAAGGCTGTAATGTGTAAGAGTGGACCAAGTAACGTGCTGCCTATGGAAATCACAGCTAGATATAAGACGCAGTGAAAGTCCCCGTTAAAATTTCAACCGCCATTACGCTAAGAGTAGTATACAAAATGAACTCCATTTAGACCTCCACACTTTGCTGCGTGTAGTAAGGTAAGTTCACCCCCTAACCTACCATGAAGACAGATAAGGAGTAGAGGTACAGCTCTATTCTTTCTTCAACATCGGCGCTAAATAATGGTGTTTGGTTAACGCCACGCCCCGGCCGTTTAACCTCCTGGAATGACCAGGTACCAATTGTATAGGAGGCGGTGTGGGCCCCAGAGCCGGTCTGGAACGGGTGCGGAAAATCTCGCCACCACCGGGATTCGATCCACGGGCCATCAAGAGCGTAGCGAGTCGTGAACTATGCCGACCTACACTTTGCCGTGTATAATGCAATATTTTTTACATTCATTGTTCCGTGCATCATTGTAATTCTTTAAAATAACCAACACGATGTCACTTGTAGACTATCCTTAGGTTTTAATAAATCTGTTATAACATTGTAACAGTCAAACTAGGTTGACTACCAAAATTGTATACAACTTTTACCCACAGAATGTACCTAGTTTCTAATATAACTTTTATAAAAATGGAATAGTCAAACTGTGTTTTAGAAATAACCAAGGTAAATACATTATATGTTACAGTATATACCAGA
>Ga0131853_10016612_pt1 | contig 13418 bp, 8 predicted proteins | sample TergutLab28metaG_FD_92764 | JGI IMG/M metagenome (GOLD analysis project Ga0131853, IMG submission 92764) | Labiotermes labralis P1 segment gut microbial communities from Petit-Saut dam, French Guiana - Lab288 P1 (version 2) (version 2) | ecosystem: Host-associated > Arthropoda: Insects >...
ACCGGAGGGAAAGAGACCACTGGGGAGACCTAGGCGTAGATGGGTGGATAATATTAGGATGGATCTCCAGGAGGTGGGATGTGGTTATGTGGACTGGATTGGGTTGGCCCAGGATAGGGACAGTTGGCGGACGCTTGTGAGTGTGGTAATGAACCTTCGGGTTCCATTAAATGCTTGGAATATCTTGACTAGCTGCAAACCAGTTAGCTTCTCAAGAAGGACTCTGCACCATGAAGTAGTAGTAGTAGTATTCCCTTTTCAGCACTGTTCTGATATTCGTGTGTTGTTTCCTTGGGCGGCCATCTTGGTTTTAGATACTTTCATAATGTATAATTCGATTAGGGGTCCACAATCCCGGGCGCCTGAAATTTGAAGGTGAAATTTAAAACAACATTTTAATCTTGGCATGTGGATATACTTTATTGCGAAGTTTGTTACTATACTCATTGCCTTTTAACATGTCCAGCAAGCAAAATTCGAACGTAAAGTTTTAGGTCTGGCGAACTATGGGTTTATAATTCCGTCGGGAAGAACACTTTGTAAACAACGCATAGAGCTTCATTAAGAATTATACCATCCTAGCACAAATGGTGTCAGAATGTGTGCGACATATCGCTCATTTGCGACAAGAGTATCACAACTCGAAATCTGTGATTTTTCAGGAGAAGCTTTTAAAGGTTTTGAAGTGCTGTAATTTTCCATGATTGCAACGACAACAAAACTGCTCTCCAGCGGCGAGTGTTGCAAACTGCGTTATGATATTGTACCTGTTAAAAGTGCATCTGCAAACGTTTCTTTCTATACCAATAACTCAAAAATGCCAAATTTTGAGTTGTGACGCTCTTGTCGCAAATGAGCAATATGTGTTTCAATTTATGGTTTCCGAAAAGAGGGCCCAGCGATCCTATTGCGATACTTTCGTGCTTGTGGGGGGTTGTTAAAGTGTGACGTGTGTGGTAATTATCCTCGCACTGAAGTCAGTCTGTAATGAATCGTTCAAAATTGTGTGTTCTGCTGTGATGACATAGTTTGTAATTGAATGTCGTGTTGTGCTGTGCTGTGTGATTTGATATTCAATGAAGTTACAAATCTAGCACGCCGTGAAAGATGGTTACATTCGAAAACGCAATGTTGTCATATTGAACATATGTATAGTTCGTTTCGTAATCGAACAGGTGTTCAGAAGATGGTGTCAGAAAATGTGTAATGTCGGTGTGAATTTATTGACTGATAAAAGTGGTCTGATTAGCCCTAGTTCCACTTACAACACACTACACACCAACCATAAGTTCATGTTGTGAAATTTTGTGGATTAACGTGGGAAATTTGAGAGTTCGCTTATCTCCTGAGAAGAAACCAAGCTTCGTCGCAAAACAGAACGAGAGTGAGGCCTGTTCTGCCTCATGCACCACCGCATGAAGGTACAGTACCAGCTCGCAGAATTCACTTCGCTTCACGATCTGTTTCGTAGACTTTGTAAACAACAGTTGTCTTAATGTGAATGTAAATGCAAAACCTTTGTTGCGATTTGTACTGGTGATGCATACACGCCCGTTTGCTGTGCAAGTCGAACCAGAATTTTTTTTTTTTAATGTGTACCCTATGTGGCATGAATTTTGTGTAGTTTTCCTTCATTTCGCACATGTATTTGTCCTGTTTGGAATGGAATCTATTGTTGCTAGAAACCTTTTCGGGTATGTAAATTGTCGCTTGGAAGAGGCGCATCAGCATAAAATACCTTTTACGTATTTTCTTGTAGAATCGGTATTTAGCATTTGTATCGTACAGAAACACACAATGTTGCAATGTGACTGAAGGCTGACTGCCGATCACTACAAGGCAATAGCACCTTCTCTGCTACATGGCGGTTGTAGCCTGCTGGCTGACTCAACCAAGTTGTATAAACTATACATACATTTCCAGGCTTTCTTATTTTTTACTTGCGTGTTACATGATCTTAGCAGCTACTGTTTGTTTTAATTGCGTTGTGACAGTGTTAGGAACAGTGTAAAAATTACGAAGCTGTTTAGAATTCACGAGAAAGTTTATCGTCTCCCAAGGGATTCGCTTTTGTTAGGTGCAAATATTTTCCACAGCTCACAATATTAGTATGAAGTTTGGAGTTGTGCTCCATAACTTACGAAAATAAAATCCCCCAGAATATAGGATTTACACAGAATATATTCTCATCATGTACATGTAAGAAGATCTCATCTCTGACCTTTAGAGGATGAATAAGTGTTATGTCTGAGCAGCTGCTCCCATTAAACTTGTTTACAGCAAGGACTGCATTCGGTTTGACCTTCAGAATTAGTAAACCAGTTGTGAATCACTAAGATGGCAAAGAATTCCTTGCAACTCCATGTGCTTCAGAATGGCGTGTATCTTTCCACCATGGTTTCTGTTGCTGATAATGCAGGACAGTGTTAATTCAGATGTGCAGTCAGAGTCTTACAATAAGGCTTTGTTGAAATCAAAGGTAGGAAGATTTAAAATTATGTGATGGGATGCTTTCTCAACTGCGTATGGTATTCAGCATAAAGTGACTGGTTTGAAAGGATGCCGAAGTAGAGGTATTTAATCTATTAGAGGGTATTATTCCATCCCAAAGAGACTGGGGAAAGACAAAATTCCTAGCCCATGTGGGATTTGTTGTGGACAGAGTGGCACTGGGACAGGTTTTATTTGAATAATTTGGTCGGCCCAATATCTTTCCACCACTGCTTCTTAGTCATTCATCTGTTACCGACGCTATGAAATCCTATTAATTGGTAGCGTCGTTAAATAACGCACTTAAAACAATTAAAAATCATGTTAACTAATATTCTTAGCATAGTTGTCCAGAACAGGAAATGTGGCGCCGCGTTAGCAAGCTACCTGTCTTCGAGTTTCGTGAAAATGGACTAGGTCTTTCAGCAACGACCTGGGGACACAACACAGAGCCTGATTTCGTGCTGTGGCTGTCAATCATACAAACCTAGTTAGGATATGAATTTGTATTAGAACCTCTTGAGAACTTTTTCGCTGCTACGACAAAACACCGCTACCCGCAACGGCCCTTGAAAGTGCAATAGGTTGCTTGCAGTTGCAGTAACTTCTCTTTCAAGAGCGATTTTCAAATAAAAATAAAAATATTATACTACTATTAGAAATTTATGTAAGTTCTGTTCCTTGTGCGCATACTACTGCAGATGAGTACCACTCGACGCACCTGTCGTTTCTGTTCATGATGGAATGTTAGTCCTAATACTTTTAAATGATAAGACCTTGGAAATGCTTGTCCAGTATCACATGAATCCAGTCCAAGCCGTAACACCGCATTTCTGTAATTTAAGTTTTGGTACTATCTTTCCATCTGTATCTACGTAACTTAAGTGGCGTGTTCCAGTGAGGTTTTGGAATCGACGTTTTATGTGCATTTCTCACGTTCCAAGTTCCTCCACATATCCCGCCTGTTTTCTTCATGTCATCGCTGTAGTATCAGTAGGCTAAGAATACAAATTATGAACCTAAGTACTTTGTATGTAGTTATTCTTCTATTGCGTCTTTCGTTGCAGTCTTTACTGTTCCCTTAAAGTGACTTCCAATAGAATCATAGGTTTGTTGGACGTGAGATGTGAGAACCTGTGTCGTGTACACTGTAAACAGTTCTGTTTAGAGGTGCGGAATAAATATGTGTAGGAAGCGACTGCGTTTACAAGTGGAATACGCGGTAGGCGTGCTCACCGCTCTTTATACGGTGATGAGCTGCTTAGTGGTCTACTGTAGGTAGTTTGCAGGTAGGTGGTTCGACCGCGCTGAGGTTGATGTGGGCACCGAAATCAGGGCTACAAAAATTTTGAGAGGCATGTTGGTACTCCATTCTTTTGTACTACGTGTACGAGTCGTAATTCATCGTCTGCCATTGTTATCCGAGCACATTAATCACTTAACACACTTCTAACTCCAGCTTATCATATGGATTACTGATTTCGATATTGTTTGTTATTATAAATCTATGTAATGGTGTCGAAATTGTGTTGCATTGTGTCATGTGTTTTCGCAGTTTTCAGAGAAAATCGTGGAGCTACGTGTCCATTATGCAAATAAAGATACAGAGAAAGTCGTTGTTTGATATATTGTGTAATCACCTAGCTCTTAGACGATGGGGATAGTTACCAGTTCCTTGCACTTTTAAACCGCGATTCTAGATGGACGTGACGGTAATCCTTACGATCCGGCCGATTTATCTGCGGGTACAGACGTATTAGATTAGAATGACGTATTGATTAAGATCTATTAGGGGTATAATTGAAAGTTCAGAAATAGGTGTGAACAAGTTGAAAGAATGAAAGTAGTCTTGAATTATGGCTCACGAAGTAAAAGGGATGTTGGCAACCTATAAAAATGGCTTAAGAAAAGGGGATTTGAATCATGCACGATTGTCGGCGTTGGGCCTACGGCTTGAACTTGACAGTGGTTATCATATTTGCCTAAACTATAGTAGGCCACTCCTTTCTCGTACAGATTAATATTAATGGTTTATCTTGAACGTTCTTCGGCATAATGTGTGTGTGTATGTTTGTAGCGCAATGAAAACATATGTATCTTTCTGGGAAGTTAAATGTCTGTTCCTGCTCTTAGATACTCGTTGAATACTGTATGCCTGTTGTAGTCTTTCCACTACTGCTTGTGTCAACAGTAGATCGTGTCTTTGGTTTACAAAAGTGGGGAGTTCTGCTCCATTTGGAGTGAACATTTTCATTGTCTTTTTTTTTTTTTTGCGATTTCGTTCCCTTAATTGGATTCCATGAATTTTATTACGTAATATAAATCCCTTATTGCCACAGAAACCCATCGTTCTAATGATGACGGACAACCCTTTGTATGGTTAACAATTCATTGCCGTGTTTTGAGTCGTAATAAGACCAGTATTGTAGACAGTGTAGTAGTTTCAGAAAATCGATCAAGTTCAGCTCGTTCTTCATATAAAACCTGTTTATTTTTTGACAACGTTTAATGTAGACCTCCTATACCAGATGTAATCGAAGTCTGTTGTGCATCTTCGGCAGTGACACTGATTTTGACCGGCGGACGTGACTTGCAGCTTTTGAAATTCGTCCATAGAATGCCGCATGTGAGGAATGTAAGATCGCATATAGTTAATTTTGAAAATATGTGTACTCTTTGCTGCGCAGCCATCCAACTTTGATAAATCTTAGTGATAACTGGAGCAAGCTCGTGAAGTGGCGTTAGATCGGAGTGTATTTTTCATACCCCTGCTGTTCGTAGTTGTATTTACGTAGGTGCCAGTAGGATTTTAAACGTCCTCTATGTCTGTGTTACGGTACTGTTGACCTTCACGGTCCATGTCCAGAGCATTATAAGCGTAACTTTTGTTCGACGTACGTTCAGTTCATGTTTGGTGCTGCTGTGATACGTCTGTGTTCATTCGTATTTATCAAATCTGTTGTGTTTTTGGCTACAGTGCGGTTTAGGCCTGCATTTCTTTTACGAAGTTTAGGCAGGAAGCTGTTAGAATATATGTCTTGAAATATATTATCAGCGTTTTCAATTAAAAATAAATGTATTTGTTGTGTGTGAACAACCCGCGGCCGGAATAATTATTGCAAATAGTTTTTAGTGTAAGTAATCAAGTGACATCATTACAGAGGTCTTACGGTTACACAACTTTACTGCCCCTTTTATTCCTCGTTCACTTTGTAGCCTAATTGTGTCCTCATGCGTGTGCTGAAATTGGCTTAATTTGCCTGTGAAACGCCCGAGTATCCAACTTGTTTTTATGTTCTACGTATGTAACCTAATTTTTCGCCAAAAGAAAGGGAAGAAGTCGGTAGTGAACAGTAGCAGTGCCTTGTGAAAAGTTATTTTAGGCAGTCGGCATCAAACTTGGCACATCTGTACAGTATGTTAGCTATCGCCCGTCGTTGAAGATACAAATGAGCAAGTGGTTGCAGTTACGTGAGAGACAATCGGTGTGTTAACAAATATTCGTGTCAATTGGGAGTGAGCTGCGCAGTTTGGGCATTACAAATTGTATTATTAAAGAATAAATTTATGAAATTCCAGTGCATAATTTAGTTCGTGCTGAGCAGAGTTTATGGTTTGGAAATCGTTAAGGAATACATCGAACCGTCTATTTTCTGCTTTGTGACATCACAGTTCTTGTGACGACGTACTGTTGTACCTGTAGCGTGTTAAAGGGCGTCCGTTGTGTACGAGTTTTCAGGAGAGCCAAGGGAAGTCTGCACATTACATATAAAAGTGGCATCTTTTCTAAATCATTGCAGTTTGTCAAAGTATTGCATATCCAAATATAGATTTTTAAGGAAAATCCACTTACACGGTACTGGAATACATGAATTGTGGTTTGAAAACGTACACATTTATCCACTCTTTGTAAAAGGCAATGCAATTATTAGACATAAATTACTCGTAGTTATCATACATTATAAGAGTTAGTACTACAGTTGTATACGGCAAGAAGTAGTGTTCTGAATTTGGAAACTTAGTGCTATATATTTAAAGTTAAAATATATGCCTAAACGACTTACAGCCGTGGAGTAATCTGATAAAACGTGGAATTAATAAGTTGACATTTTAGTTTCTATACAGTCAGGTGGACGCTGACAACGACGCTAAATAAACCTTAAACAAAATAAAATCAGCTTTTGTGTAATGCATATACGTCCCTTGGCAACCTGTGTGATGTTTGTGAGCTTAGTTTCTAATATTCCATTTTAACTTGCAATCTTAACAGAGGTTGGATTTATTTTTGTAGGCAGTGATTGCGGTGTTGTGAACTTTGTTTGTGCCTCTTCTCAAGTGTACAGCATTACATTTGGGTGGAAGTGTTTCAAAAAAGTGTTGTGTGAGATGGCAGTGTCGTTCCGAACACCGTCGCCCCGTTCTTCGTATCACCATGCATACTATCAGACTTCACGACCAAGTTCCACAAAGTTGCAGTACAAACATTATGGAGACTGGGACACTTACTTCGGTAAGCAAAACGCAACGAGATAACCTTTCGTTCTTGTCTGTACGAACGAACTTCATGCCTGTACCGATTTGAAAATATTCTTCACGTTGTCCGCTTGGTTCTTATCTTAACACCGCGTCCTGCACATCGTTGTCATTTAAGTGTACATGATATTTCGATCGCTTTCTTCTTGCAGTGATCGCAGCTGTACGAGCATTAGTAAGCGTTATACCTGCTTTGTTTAGTGTTTATTGTTTTAACTAATAGTGTAGAATCATTTTTGCCACTTATATTTATCTTTCGTCTCTCTTTCATCCCCTAATCCATATATCAGTGCTGCACTTTACCACCGGAACGTGTTTGACGTAATGTTTCAAACTTTTGTTACTGTAAATGGCACTGGAACAGAGAACCGCGTTTAAAAATTGGATATGCTGCGCGCCGCTGACACCCGTTTAACCCTCCCGCAAACGTGTGTTACGTTGATTACTGCCAAAGTTAATCTTATCTTTGACAAACTCTTTATATTTCGTTTCCGTCTTACTTTAAACGCAAGGAAAATAACACCACACTACTGTGTTGGATTGAGTCTGTTTTAGATTTTAAAACTGGATAATAAAATAAATCAAACAAATGTCACAGATCGGGTATTTGCCATTAGAGAGCTACGTGGCACGAAGCGAGCTGGATAGTTTTAAAATTTTAATAAACTGAATTTGGCCTGGTAAGGTGTCATGTTCTGGGAAACGATAATCAGGGTTGGAAGCATGTTTAGACAACATCATAGCTCAGGCAGTTAGTCTTAGCTTCGCATCGCATGATCCGGGTTCAGTGCCAGAGTAGACTGGGATTTGTAGTGATCAGAGTTGCGCTGCGGCATGTTTATTACTCGTACAGCCTCTGTCACTGGTTCAAGTCCATACACTAATTCGATTCTTGTCAAGAACATCGATAGTTTCTTAGCCTCCACTTCCAGCCAGTCTCGCGTGCACCCACTTTCCCGTGCATTGGTATTGGATGTTGGGGGTAAAGCTGCAGAAGCGTGAAACTGACCATCTCTATCTGGTGCGTAGTTCTGAAAGGGAATGCGATTTACCTCCATGCCATCTGTACGCCTTCATGTTATGTTCAGGGACAGCTTTACCTTAAATAAAACAAAATTACAGGTTTTAGGAATCTGACGGTTAAGTTTAAATTTTTTTGTGGGTATTTAGTAGGTCCTGGATATAGTGTGTGTGTGTGTGTGTGTGTGTGTGTGTATACCCATATGTATGAACGAAAGCATACATGTTCATACGTATGCAATATTACAGACTGGACAGTTTGTATGATCCTTTGAATTATAACTTCACTGTTAATCACGTTTTGTTAGACCCATATATTCATCCTTGGGATTCATAATTTTGACTAAGAATTTGAGGAACAAAGATCAACAGTGACGGACACAGCAGACTCTCTTGTTACTCGTAGTTTGTTAGTGTGCAGGCATTTGGGCTTCTGTCCAACACTGTCACCCGTAAACAGTGGACGGTACTGTTTGTAGTCTGAAATTGTGTTTACGCCAAGGGACACAGTGGTAATTGCTATAGGTGTTTGGAAGATTTATCTGCTTAAGAAGAAGAATGGACACATACATACTCGAGTTTGAAATACCCATTTCCTAAACGTTTTCATGACCTTTTTCCATACCTCATTGGCGTTGATGTTAATTTACCCCACGTACAAATTTTCTTCCGGCAAATGATCGGCCCTAGACATGTGGCATTGCATATGCTCGTATTTTCATCAGGTTCGCTGTGAGAACCTCAGACCTTGCTCCTTCCATGACTATTTAAAATGCAGTTTTATCAAAATCCGTTAAATAGAGGAATGTGAGGACGGACTGACGAAATGCGACAGTGCCTTTATTCTATGCTGTTCATGTGTACAAACCCAGCAAGTCAATGTCTTCCGGCGATTTTTATTTCTTTTTGTGTAGACTCACATTGCGGAATATCAGGGAGTAATTTTGGACATAGGACATGAAAACAAACACAGATGGACTTCACCCCTCCATTATGCGTTTAAAAACGCATGACAGTTGTTATATACAGTATTCATAGTTACGACGATTCCGTCAGTGTCAGCCTCGAAATGGTGACTGTGGGTTCAGAATGTTTAAAACAGGGATCAATTCTATGATCGAGTCGTCGGCAGCACGTGATGGGGAGGCCATGTCTGGCGCTGTATTGTCTGAGTTGTCGTAGCTTGGCGATGAATAATATTGGTAAAGGTCGAGGCTACAGTACCGACCGAAGCGTAGCGACATCTTGACGGTTTCACGAAAACAGATGGTGCTCTGCAATCACTGTCGCCGTTTCCTGAACGGAGGATGTTACCAAAGGGGGACAAAATAACGATTTTCAAATGTAAGTTTGTGTGTGTGTGTTATTTAATGTAGCTCGGCTGCGGGCTGAAACAGCGCGACACGTTTCCCAGATGGGGTGGGAAATAGTTCACCATTTCGCGAAGTCCCTTCCGGGTCGACTCAGGACCCAACCCAGCCCGCTATAATCTGCTCATTGGACCTCTTCCTACACCAATAAAGCGGCCGCAACATGAAGTTGACCACTTGGCTCTGTGTACGAGTATTGAGGTAGAAATATAGAGGTCGGTAATGTGTTGAGCTTCATAAATAGTGTCTTTGGTCTCCGGTTTGAGCATATGGAAATCCGAGCTTGGTAACGCATCTTCTGTCGGCGGAGTGTTTTCTTAATCCTTCTTATTACTTAACACAGAAACGCGCGTTTAGTGTAGTTGGGTTTTGTGTGATTGGTGTGATAAAAGTATTCTGTTGAGCGAGGTGGGCGCCATGAAAGAAATGTTGGCAAACTTTTTTTTTTTTTAAGTATTCCGCATAGTATTGTGGTGTATAACCAGAGTAAACGTCAACAGTGGAAAAAAATTTCAAATGACACGTGCATTGCTGAGGGAAAAGAAAATAAGAAAGGTATTAACGGAAGAGAAATTGGATGATTTTGGCACTTGAATGGAAACATACCCGCGGAATTACGTCGTCCCAGTTGGCCATTCAGTACTGGTTGTCAAAATCCTCAGCTCGTATGGCAACAGACGTTCTAAAACCACGCCTGTATAAACTTAGAGCCACAACATCACTCATCTAGACTGCAAATCAAGAAGTCTATTATAGGCGGTTTCAGGAATCTGTAGCCAACGGATTTCTGAATACGGAAATGTTTTTCTCGGATGAAGCAAGTTTACATTAAATGTAGACAGCCAGAGTAACAGAACGGTGTTCCGAAATCCCCCTGTGGTTCATCAGGTATCTTTGCGTGACGCTATGTCGGAATGTTGGGTGCTAGGATTGCGCGCAGAATCATAGGGCCCTGTTTTTTCCCAAGAAACATTAAATTCCTACCTCTACGTTCGGCCGATTTGTGGCACAATTCTTCAACGCGTTGAGAGAAAAAAAAAGAAGAAGAAGAAGAAAGGCTACTTCATGTTGATTAGTGCCACGGCACACAGTCAGATTCTCTGTTGCCGTAGATGTATGTGGCGAATGGCTGATGTACCCGCCGACTGTGGCCTCTTGTTTTCCATATTATTTGCAAGAAATGACGCAATAGTCGAGAAAATTTGGCAGTATTTCAAGACGAGCTTCGTCATGTCGTGAGTCAAGAAATATTTTTAGTAGATGCGAAGCTTTATTAGAAGCTGGAGGTCACCACTTTGATGCCTTCCTATGAAATAAGGTAAGTTCACCGGCAGGGGACATACTGACTGTGAACTCCCGGTGGAGACACGCTTGGTATGTTGTAAAGCCTCAGCAACATTTGCCGTGCCGAGACCGGAGGTGAAAGACACGCTCTGTATACCTCCATTGCATGGTTCGTAGGCACAGGGGCAGCTTAGTCTCTTATTGGACTGACAGCTGGTCCAGTGCAGAGATTGTTCTGTTTGCCATCACATCCAGTCCTCACCCCGTCTCCTACCCGAAGGATAAAAGGGCTTTTTCTGCGTCAATAAAGCCCGGAACGTGAAGCCGATCCCTCATTTTCATCTAATACTCCAGAGATGTAGAGTGCCTTCTGTGCATGTTCGTGAGCCGTACCTGAAGTTGAACATTTTTAGATACACCGTTTGAGCGATGTATACGTTATGTGAGGCTGACTGTAAATGATAAATAGCGAGTGATGTGGATGAAAGATCTCGTGATCTAGTGTCAGGAATACCAGGTTATGTCGGGGGGCGGGGGGCTGCAGAAAAGCACTTAATTGCTGGCCTCCAAGCAGAGAATCGAACCGGAGCGCACAGTACTCAGCTGCAACTTTCGGTACCGTACTGTACCTTTTACCATTATCTTTGACATTTTCACAGTGAACAGTGGCTATTTAATTTGCCGGCGTATGTCTTGTGGTACGGACGTTATCCTACCTTGGTTGGAATTCGGTCAACACTTTTTCTGAAAATGTAAATATATCTCGTCTTCCGTCCACTTGGTTTCATTCCAAGTAGCGCATCTAGCGTCAGTCCGCACATTGAAAACTACTCACTCCGGGTCTTATTCATATATCTTTGGCAAACATGCAGACTGTGGGCTGTTTTATTGTGTTGTATCCTCTCGTTTTGAAGCATTTGTAATTAAGTTGGTGATAAGCTAGTTTTCTTTGAACACTCTATATTTTATCAAGCTCTTAAGGGTTCAGACGTATGCTTCGATGTGCAAAAACAGTACCGAGAATTTACTTGGCTAAAAACTTAAAGATTGACTGTGGGTTATATCCCAGTTTAAAGCTTTTATTAATAGGACGATGGCTTGATTACTTTGAAATGATTAAATAAGTCGAGCCACTTTCTGTCTGCCGATTCAATTAGTCGTGCAGGGTCACAGGTCCCGTCTACTGTCATGGCCAGGTTTTGTTCCAGTTGCCGCGATAAAACGAAAGCCGAATCTACTGTGTATGCCGCGAGCCACGTACGTTGTTCAAATACTACAAAAGTTGCCTCTAACAAGAAGGTTTCGTATTGTAAGGTTTTTAACCACACAGGTTTCTTGATACTACATTTAAGTGAAGTTAGTGCCGCTCCCAATTCGCGGTTTGTAGGCCATTATGTTGCTGTTCTGCTCTGAGGTTTGAAGCCGGAACCGAATTTGCTCAGGTGTAAGGCTAAACTGAATGGTTGACCTGATACTGATTCGTATTCAAATTGAATTAACTTTTGACCGATTAGAAATTATAATGCGCCAATCGATTTATGCATCTGGTTGGGAGACGAGAGCTAGCTTGAATGCATATTCAACCCGACAACTTGGCGCCTTCGTCTCTTGTACGCATCGAGCTTAAATAAGGCGGGGGGATAAAGAGAGAAAACGATCTTTTGCGGATGTCAAAGTTACGTGGAAGAAATAGAGAGCTGTTTGACTCTTCATCCTGCGAAATTCACGCCAGTCCACGACTTTCATGTCACCTAGACTGTTTGTAAATGCAGCCATTGCAGTCACTTTGTGTAGATTCAAAACGGACCTAGCTTGGCAAGGCAGTTTTAATTTGGGTGTTTAGAGCGCATCAGGACATTTTATTGTAGGAAACTATATTTATTTACACGGATCTTATTATTGCTCTATTCCAGTGCTTCTGCAAGTGAACGATTTTTCTGCCTTTCTAATTCAGTACAAGATTCGCACTTACAGTCGGAAGTCCATTTAGTTACTTACGGTGATGGAGAGTCTATTGCGTCTGTGATATGCTAGACTTCTAATCCATCGGTGTTAAGTATGTGTATGAAAATAGGTATCGCACTTCTGTTCACATAAACTGAACACAGCACATTTATCTACGTGTAAACTATCGACGACTAACGCATCTGAAATATTTAGCGTGTAGTGCATTTTTTCACGTCAAGGCCGCTGTGGGACCGACCTCACCGTCCGGATTGCCTGTAACGCGTAATATTCCCCGAGATACATGAATCAAGCCTGTTTGAGCCAACTGACATCCCGAATGCTTCCATTCGTCCTAATCGAACGTTCGCTAAGCAGGTGTAAAATGTAACAGTTGGGACGTAAGATCGTTGGGAGCAGCGTCGGTAGTGCTGTCAACAGATCGTATAATACCAAAATGTCGACAGAAAGTAAATACAGAAATAAAACAGCCGGTAGAATGGATCGACGGCCAAGAATAGCAAAGGTTGAAACTCATATGACTAAAAATATGAAGAGCAGAATATAGGGTGGAGATTAACTGAAAGGGCGAAATTAGACTTTGTAAATGGGGTATGTAATATGAAACCCACTCCTTTTATGAATAAACTGCACATTATTACTTACTTACTCCATGGTGCAGAGTCCTTCTTGAGAAGCTAACTGGTTTGCAGCTAGTCAAGAAATTCCCCGCATTTCACGGAACCCGAAGGTTCATTACCGCACTCACAAGCGTCC
>Ga0131853_10016615_pt1 | contig 13417 bp, 11 predicted proteins | sample TergutLab28metaG_FD_92764 | JGI IMG/M metagenome (GOLD analysis project Ga0131853, IMG submission 92764) | Labiotermes labralis P1 segment gut microbial communities from Petit-Saut dam, French Guiana - Lab288 P1 (version 2) (version 2) | ecosystem: Host-associated > Arthropoda: Insects >...
GAAATAAAGTCATACGACGAGCTTGTTAAAAACGGCAAGCATACGATACATTTTAATTTCCCAAGGCATGACAGCATTATTGCTCATGCAAGAGAGTTTGGTACAGACGGCAGGCTGGTGATGGACGGCAATAACGTGTACAAAGTTTCTTTCCTGGAAAAATTGCTTGTGCCTATCTTGTCTAAGCTATCCAACCTTGTACCCGGCGGCGGCATTTGGATGAACACCCAACGCCCCGAATGGAACGATGCAAACAACGCCATCGTAGGCAACGGGCTAAGTATGGTTACCGTTTACCAAATGTACAGGCATCTAAAGCATTGCCTAAAGTTGGCGCAGGATATTGGCGGTGAAATTGCTATGTCTAAAGAAGTGAAGGCATGGCTGTCGGATATTTTGTCTGTTTTGACCAAAGGCGATATTTCTCCACGGCAATATCTTGACACGGCAGGCGAAGCGTTTAGCAAATATCGCAAGGGCGTTTACGCAAATGGCTTTAGCGGAAAAGAGACGATTAAAGCGGCGGAAATCGCCAACTTTTTGGAAACTGCGCTTGGCGTGCTGGCTAAAACAATAGACGCAAACAAACGCCCCGACGGCATGTACCATTCCTACAATATTCTTACGCTAACTGACGGCGGGCTAAAGGTTTCGCCAATGTTCCTTATGTTGGAAGGGCAAACGGCGGTAATGGGTAGCGGAAAGCTAACCCCGCAGGAAGCTTTGGATTTAACCACTGCAATGGAGAATAGTGACTTGTGGAATCCGCTTTTGAAGCAATTTTTCTTATACCCTGTAAAAACGCTGCACACATTTATGGAGCGTAATATTATTCCGACGGAACTTGCGGCAAAATCGCCGCTTATCACTCGTCTGCTTGCAGAAGGCAACGAGGGTTTTGTATTGCGTGATGAGGCCGGGGAAATCCGCTTCCATCACACAATTGAACAGTCCAGCGATGTCGAGAACCGTTTGGCTGCTTTGAATGCAAGCCTGCAAGACGCCGATATCATCCGTGATATTTACGAGCAAGTGTTTGCACATAAGCAGTTTACCGGGCGCAGCGGCATTATGTATAAATTCGAAGGTATCGGCTGCATATTCTGGCATCAAAACAGCAAGTTTATGCTTGGGTTGCAAGAGGTTGCTGGCTTAGCGTTTGAAACAGGCGACAAAAATGCGCAAGCATTGAAAAATGCGTATTATCGCTTGCAGCAGGGCTTTGGTTTCTGTCACGATGCAAAAACATGGGGCGCATTCCCGCTAGAGCCGCATTCGCACACGCCGCTTGGTATGCCTGCGCAACAGCCGGGCATGACAGGGCAGGCGAAAGAGGACATCCTTACCCGCCTTGCAGAACTTGGCGTAACCGTAGACGGCGGTGTGCTTTCGTTTGACACTGCTATGCTGCGTAAGCAAGAATTCTTGCCACAGCCGTCCGTGTTTAAGTATTACGATGTAACGGGCAAAGCGGCGGAACTTGCAATTCCGGCAAATTCTTTGGCGTTTACCGTTTGCCAAGTACCCGTGGTGTATACACTAGCCGATGAGAATGCCGTGATTGTGAATGGCGAGAAAAAAGCGTTGGATTTGGAGATAAGTAAGGCGATATTCCATCGCACAGGAAAAGTTGAGAAAATTGAAGTGTTAGTGAAGATGTAACATATGCAAAAGGGCTGTCTGCCAAGGGAAATTTCCTTAGCTGACAGCCCTTTTTTTAAGTGTCATTATTTTTTATCTCTTTTAAAACCTCCAGCACAACATCCTTAGCAATACCCGACGCCATAACAACATTTTTATCAAAATGCTCTGCGCCGCTGTGTGTTGCTGTATCGGTTAGCGTCCTTATAGCAATAAACGGCACTTCGTTTACATAACACGCATGAGCTATGCTTGCGGTTTCCATATCAACGGTAAGTGGCTTGAATGCCAAATTGATTTCATCACGCCCGTCATCGGTTATAAAGCTTTCGCCCGTAACCATTCTGCCATAGATAATTTTATGCTTAGGCAAACGTTTCTCAGCATTTTTTGATAATTCCAGCAGCGTTTCATCCGACTTAAAAAACACCGACGGCATCCATGGGTGAAACTCCGTTAGTATTCCTTCATGAACATCGTGGTGGGCAACTTCTGTAGCTATTACCGTATCAAAGATATCCAACTTATTATCCATACCTCCGGCAGTGCCTGCATTTATCACCATGTCAACATTGTAGGAATCAATCAATATTTGTGTTGCTATGGCAGCGTTGGTTTTGCATACACCACAATATAACGTAACAATTGCAATGCCGTTTATAGTACCCTCATAAAAAGTAAGCATCGCTTTTTTTGATGTTTTGCAATCTTGGATGTGAGGCAAAAATGGCTCAAGCTCTCGGTCACCTGCGCAAATTATTCCTACTTTCATTCACTTACCCTAAACCAATCAAAATCTACATATCCCCCTGCTTCTTTTGTAGCAAAATTAAACAATGCAAAACGATACCCCGTAAAATGCGTTAACCGATACTCCATTTTCAGCACGCCGCCTATCTGAATCCACACTTTGCCGCATAGGCTAAAGTAGAACCGCGCCTCGTCTATCGCATCTTCAAAGTCAAACGCTACTTTAAAATAAACTTCCTCCTGCGCAAGCGGAATTAGCTCTTCTTCTCTCGAATGCATCTGCTGCACGATAAACTTCTCATTACCAACTTTTTTAACGCCAACAAAACCGTAAAAGTCTTGCAGTGCCGCAAGCCCTGCGTAGTCGCCATCTTTCATATTAGAAACATCAACCAGCATACTGCCGCTACACTTTGGACCAAAAGTCCGTTGCGTTAGCGTATTGCGTGCAGCAAATAAATGCTTCATTACATCCCCTGTAGTCAATCTAAGCCAACCGGAGCGGTCGGTTAGCGACCAATTGTCATTATCCGGATTATGATTCCACTGCCATTGAAGGGGTAGTTTTTTTGCTTCGAACTCATCCGAAATAATTAAATCCGATGTTAGTACGGGCTCGGACGGGTAGGGGAGTTCTTTTGGCACTTTGCCGTTTTCGCCCAGTATAGGCCAGCCGTCTTGCCATATCATTGGCACAAGCACCGGAATGCGCCCAACTGCGCCGTGGTCTTGGAATAATAGGCTATACCAATCTCCTGTTGGTGTGTCCACAATGCCGCCTTGCGCAACGCCTGCGTTTTTAAAGCCCATATCATCGTCTAAAATGACTTTGTTCTCGTATACGCCGTCTATGCTATCGGCACGGAAGCAAACCTGTATGCGTCGTCCATGCCCTGTGCGAGGCCATGCGATAATAAAAATATAGTATTTGCCATCCAGCTTATAGATGTGTGCGCCTTCTGCAAGGCTGTTTGTTCCGCTTGGGTCGGCATGTTCTATGATGGTTTTGTTCATGCCGTCGGGTTTTATTGCGCTGGCATCTGCGGTGAGTTCTATAATTTTTATTGCTCCTGCGCCGTACACCATGTAAACTCTGCCGTCGTCGTCAAAAAGAATAGACATGTCGTGATAAACGCCCTCAAGCTCGTGCCTTTCCCATGGGCCATTTTCTATGTCCTTTGTTTTAAAAATATATGTAGTGTTGGTGTTATATGCGGCAAAAGTTACATAAAAAGTATCGTTGTGGTATCTTATTGCACTTGCCCAAGACCCCCGTCCATAGTCGTGCTTGCCATTTTTAAGCGTCATATGGTCGCAGTCGGAAAGTGTATCGTACACGTAATTTACAATTTCCCAGTTAACTAAATCTTTAGACTTCATTACAGGACAGCCGGGATTAAAATACATTGTGGTGCTTGTCATGTAGTAGTTTTCGCCAACTCTGATAATGTCTAAATCGGGGACATCTGCCCAAATAAAAGGGTTTGTAAAAGTCATAATCCACCTCATATTTTTCTTTTTTAGCTTACTGTGATAATATACCGCAATCTAAGACATTTTCCAAGAAGGCGTGAGTATTTTGTTGCAAAAAAAAGACCGTCAAGTAGCGGTGTTAGTTTTAATCGAAATTTTAGAAAAAAATGCATATGCAAATATTGCCTTGCGTAAGGCACTTGCAGATTCAAACTTGGACGCTCGCTCTCGGGCATTTGTAACCGACATGGTAAACGAGACCATGCGCAATTTATTGCAAATTGACTATATCTTGGGCGAATTTTCTAAAACACCTGTGGAAAAAATGAAGCCGTTTATTCGCAATTTATTGCGTTTGTCCGTTTGCCAAATCCGTTTTATGGAAGAAATTCCGGACAGAGCCGCCGTAAACGAAGCGGTTCTCTTATCGAAAACCCATGGATTTGGAAACTTATCCGGTTTTGTTAACGGAATATTGCGCAATATTTCCCGTGCAGAAAAAATTGAGCCAACTGACCTTGCCATAAAATATTCGTATCCAAAGTGGTTGATGGACAAAATTATAGAATGGCTCGGCATGGAAGATGCTGAAATTTTTGTAAAAAACAGTCATAATCCGCCACCTGTTGTAGTTTTAGCAAATACATATAAAACTTCGCAAGAAAATTTGGCAGAAGCACTTCAAAAAGAAGGCGTAGAATCTACGATGCTCGAAAATAATTTCCTTGTATTGCATAAACCGGGTGACATATCAAAGTTAGAGTCATTCAAACAAGGGCTTTTCTTTGTCATGGATAAGGGTGCTAACCATGCAGTAGAAGCATTAAGCCCACAACCGGGGCAAACGATAATAGACATGTGTGCTGCACCGGGCGGCAAATCTTTTGCAACTGCCTGTAAAATGCAAAACACCGGCACTATTTTAGCATTCGATATCCACCAACACAGGGTAGAACTCATAAGTCAAACCGCCAAAAAGCTTGGGCTTTCAATTATTTCCCCGGAAATAAAAGACTCTACAATTTTTGACCCGCAACTTGCAGCTATTGCCGATGCCGTCTTGCTTGATGCACCATGTTCCGGGCTTGGCACCATTCGCAAGCACCCTGAAATTAAATACACACGCCAAATGCAAGACATCCTAGACCTTGTGAAAACGCAAAAAGAGCTTATCTGTACCGCAGCAAAATATGTAAAACCCGGCGGTAAGCTTGTGTATTGCACTTGTACGATAGCAAAGGAAGAAAATGAAAATATTATCGAATATCTTTTAAGTAAATTTCCACAATTCAAACTTGTTTCGTCCAAACAGATACTTCCTTCCGAAGAATCCGATGCTTTTTTTGTTGCGACGCTGCAAATGTGATATAATTAAACAGATGGGAAATAATTTATAAAAAGGGGTGTCGTATGTACGCAGCAGGCTTTACAGACGTAGGTAAAACCAGAGAAAAAAATCAAGATGTTATATTTGTTTCCACAGAGCCTGTAGGTCCATTGCCAAACTTGTTTATTGTTGCAGATGGCATGGGCGGACATAACGCAGGAGAAATTGCAAGCGAAAAAGCTGTAGACGTTGTAGTATATTACCTTAAAAGATATCCTGTGCCTGGACTTCTATTGCAAGAAGACTTTTTAGACCTTCTTGTAAGTGCGGTACATGAGGCAAACAACAAAATTTGGGCAGTGGCAGACCACGATAAAGCACTTGAGGGCATGGGTACGACATTTACCGCATGTGTTATAGCTAACGAAAAAATGTATGTAGTGCATGTGGGTGATAGCCGTGCCTATGCCATTAAACCTCGAAGCATCAAGCAATTGACCAACGACCATACTTATACCAACGATTTAATAAAAGCCGGAGAAATTACAAAAGAAGAAGCAGGCGACCACCCAAACCGTCATATGTTAACCCGTGTTCTGGGCATGACCGGTAACCTTGAGGTGGATGGATTTGTCCATCCTTTGGATGAGACTGTAGCAATTTTGCTTTGTTCCGACGGGCTTACAAATATGTTGGAAGACAAAGAAATACGGAAAATAGTAAACAACGAAGGCTACGTAGAGCATCGTGTGCAGGCATTAGTTGATGAAGCGAATATTCGCGGTGGTTATGATAATATATCTGCCGTTTTAATAGATATTAAGAGGTGAACAGTTTGAAACTCGAAAACGGAAATATAGTTGCTGACCGCTATGTAATAGAAGATGTTATCGGCAAAGGCGGCATGTCGAGGGTATATCGTGCTTTTGACAAAAATATGAACAGGCATGTGACACTTAAAGTTTTAAGAGAAGATTATCTGGCAACAGGCGATATAGTAGAACGTTTCCCTCAAGAGGCTCGTGCTGCAGCAGGCATAAGCCACAAAAATATTGCCAGCGTTTACGACCATGGAAAAGACGGAGACATATGCTACATTGCCCTTGAATACGTAGATGGTGTATCGCTGAAAGAATTTATCGACAAAAGAGCTCCTTTTGCGGAGGAGGTTATTTTAGATGTCGCAATGCAGGTTGCAGCAGGGCTTTACGCTGCACATAGCGACAACATAGTACACAGGGATATAAAACCGCAGAACATATTAGTTTCACGCCAAAAACCTAATACTGTAAAAGTTACCGACTTTGGGATTGCCCGTGCGGCAAGGGGCAACACTTTGCACGCCGGAAGCGGCTCTATGGGTAGCGTGCATTACCTTTCTCCGGAGCAAGCAAGGAATGGGTTTTTGGACCACAGAACAGATATTTACTCTTTAGGTGTTTGTATGTACGAGATGGCAACAGGCAAGCTGCCGTTTGATGGCGATACTGAGGTTGCTATTGCTATGGGGCATTTGAATGACGACTTCCCCGATATTCGAGAGTTTAATCCGAATGTTTCTAAAAGTTTGATAAAAATTATTGCTAAGGCAACAGAAAAAGACCCGACAATGCGCTACCGTACAGCGGACGACATGGTGCGGGACTTAAAACGTGCAGTAAAAGATAAATCTGGTGCATTTGTAACCGAAGAAATTGAAGAAGTAGAAGCAAGACCTGTTGTAAAGCCTACCGTAAACCCTGTGCCACGTCCCAGACGCAGAATTAATTCTGCAGAGGCACGTGACGGTTTTTTTAACGATGGACAAGCTGTAGGACGCAATAGACGACCACGAGCAGGTGAGCAAGTTGAAGACAGCTCGGATAAGGGTGCAGTTTGGGCAGGTGTCAAGCTGGGCTTAATCCTTTTCGTGCTGATATCTGTGCTTGCGTTTGTGTTTATGTTTGCAGTTCCACGCTTTTTGAATAACAGAAATAATGTCGAGACACCTTCGGTAGAAGGTTTGTCCTTGGTAGATGCAGGAATTTTGGCACGTGAACACGGGTTGAATATTTACGAATTAGCAAATGAATACTCTGATGATGTGGCGGAAGGGTATATCATTAGCCAAGTACAGGTGCCGGGGCGTACAATGTCTCGTGGCGATACAATTCAAGTTATCGTAAGCCTTGGTGTAGAGCAGGAAGAAGACGATACGGAAACAGATGAACCATATCCGAACGAAGAAACCGACCCCGATGACAGTGCAATTTTTGTGCCAAATCTTTTAGGGCAAACAGAAGCAGCCGCATTAGAAATTCTCAGAGCTGCAATGCTTTTGCCCGGTAGTATAACAACCGGAGAAAGTACAACTCATGCTGAGGGATTAATAATGTCGCAATCGCCAATGCCTTACGAAGAAGTCCTGCGTGACAGTGTTGTAAATTTTGTTATAAGCAGCGGTGCGCCTGCAACAGAAACACCGCCAGCACAACCAGATCCGCCGCCACAACAGGAGACCCCTCCACCGGCACAGCCAGACCCGCCGCTGCAAACGGAGACACCACCACCAACAACGCAACCTGACCCGCCTGAGGGTACAGACCCGCCACCGGCAGGAGCAGACGACCCACCGTCAGACCCATCTTTAACAGACCCACCGCCTGCGGATTTGCCCCCTGCAGGTGCAGGTAATTCTTCAGTAATAAATATATCTTTGTGGACAGTACCTGAAGGAACGGAAACGGTGCATATTGTTGTAACAAGGCAGGTTGGCAATGAAGAACCGCAACTTGTTGTTAACGATTCTAATGCTTCTGTGGCGCAATTTCCAATATCTCTTTCGGTTTCAGGTACAGGTACTGTTACGTTCCGTGTGTTTTCTGTAGAGAATGGTGTAGAAGTGCCACGGTCAGCACCTATAACAATAAATTTTGACGAACTATGATAGATAAACAAGGCATAATAATTAAAGGCGTGGGCGGTGCATATACCGTGCTTGCAGATGGTAAATGTTACATCTGCAATGCACGGGGCGTGTTCCGCAACAAAAATACTACGCCTTTTATTGGTGATAGTGTAATAATTTCCGTCACTAACGAAGATAAAAAAATAGGAACTTTGCATACGATAAAGCCCCGCAAAAACAAGTTGCGCCGTCCGCCTGTTGTAAATATCGACCAAGTGATAATTACAGTGGCAACAGCACAGCCTGCTTTTAATGCGGGGCTTTTAGATAGGTTTCTTGTTTTGGCAGAATATGAAAAAATCCCGGTGCTAATTTGCGTTAATAAAGCAGATGTAACATATGCGGATGAAAGTTTTACGCCATATATACAAGCAGGTTATCCGTTGGTATATACAGCAGCAACGGAAGGTAGCGGACTTGACGATTTGCGCAAGCATATGGCAGGTAAAATTAATGTTTTTGCCGGGCCAAGTGGGGTAGGAAAGTCAAGTTTGATAAACGCACTTTTGCCAAGGCTTAACTTGGAAACGGGAGTGCTTAGCGCAAAACTTGACCGTGGCAAACATACGACAAGGCATTCTGAAATTTTTGCATTGGGTGAAAGCCCGGCAGACGGCTATTGCGTGGATACACCTGGGTTTACGTCGTTAGATGTGGATAGCATTCCCAAAAGGGAACTTGCCGGACTATTTATAGAATTTGCACAATTTGCAGACGACTGCCGCTTTGCGGATTGCCTGCACCACCATGAGATAGATTGCGCCGTAAAGGAGCAGGTTGGGATAGGGGTTAGTGCGCAGCGATATGAGAGTTATGTAAAAATGCTAAGAGGGGATAATTTAAAATGAAAGTTTTATGCATATCTGCATCAAACAACCTAAAAGAAGGCGTAAAAGAGACTGTAAAATATTTTGAAGAATGGTCGGATTTTCAACTTTTTATCTTTGAAAATTACGTTGATAAGGTTATTCGAGGATAGAATATTGTAGGAGTGTGATTTTGTGTTTCAAACAGCAGCCGGAGTTATTATTCCTTCACCGGAAAAAATAAAAGAAGAATATCAAATTTTTGATAATAGAATATTATTTAATATAAGTTTTGAGAAATTAGAAACGTTTATTGATGAATTTGTAACGCAGCTTGTTGAGCCATTATTTTTTGTGCTTGAATTGCCATTGTCTCGTGACGAAGAATCAGAAGTGAGGATGAAGGATACTGACCCTTTTCACAAAAAAGTTTGTTATCTGGACGGACAATCGAGGAAGCAGATTAAAGAGATTTTTAATTTGCATGGAGAATTATTGCTGAATGATGGAATGTCTTGGTTTGCAGTGTATTCGCACGATAGTAACGATGGCATATATATTCAAAAGTACAAGGTTGCAAGTATATATAGCTATGAACCGACAAAGTATGCCGGGCTTTTGAAGCGGTATGGGTTAGATGAAACAGAAAAACTTTTTACTGTTTGGGATACATTTTCTTATGAAACGCCGGGAGAAGCACTTAAAATTGAAATTGATGGAAGAACGGTTTATGATGTGTATTCAGATTTGCAAAAACTTGGTATGTATGTAGCAAAAATAGTGCCGGAGTAAAATTTCTATTGTTTTGAAAACATACCCGTAACCGCACAAGTGTAAATTGCTTTTATTGCGGAACGCAGGTGTGATTTTTGCTCAAGCAATTGTCGTGCTTGTACGCCTGCGTTAATTTCCATTATCATTAATTCGTTGGTGTCGATTTCTATGATATCCACTGTTGCAAAATTTATATTAATTGCCTTTGCGGCTTGGCTTGCCAGTTCTTTTAGGATGGCAAGCTTTTTTTTGTCTTCTACTTCTACGACGGTTGCGCCTTGGGAAAGATTATGCTTCCAGTTATCGCTGCTTGGTTGCTTTGCGTATACAAGCGGACATTCTCCATAAACGTAAAAAACACGATACTCGGTTTTTATATTGAAAAACGGAGAAATTGCGGCGGTTGCTTCTGTTTGGAAAATTTCTTGCACTGCTGTCTCTAGCATTTGTACCGTATCGCAAAGGTAAACATTATGCCCGTTTGTGCCGTGGTTGGGCTTTACAACAACTTTTTGATTTGCATTTTTAAAATATTCTAAGGCTTGAATCCATGTGCCTTCTGCGCCGATAAAACCCATGCGACGCACAGGGTGCTGTAGTAACATATGCGGTACAGCAGGTATTCCATTTTTGCGTAGGACAGCATAACAAGCGCATTTGTCACATGCAATGCGGTCGGCAGCGGCGGGGTTTGCGTCTAGGTGTGAGCCATACATATATCGCATCGTTTCGCCTTTTGTCATGCATACGATGTAATCGCCGGATAGTGTTTCGAATTTTATGTTTTGTTCTTGGCAAATTTCTTGTAAAAATTCTTTGGGTGTCATCCTTTTGCCTCGCATTCCGGTCTAAGTTCGCATATGTCGCATTTTGGGCTGCGGGCTATGCATACTGCCCTGCCATGGCTTATGACTTGTTGGTTGTAGGGTATCCAATTTTTTTGGGGCAGCAGTTCCATGAGTTCAAATTCGATTTTTACGGGGTCGGTGCTTTCGGTTAATCCCAATTTTTTTGTGATGCGCATGACATGCGTGTCCACGGTTATGCTGGGGATACCGAATATATGCCCGCGGGTAACGTTCGCTGTTTTGCGCCCTACACCCGGTAGGGTTATGAGTTGGTTTATGTCTGACGGAAGTTCGCCACCGAATTCGGTTAGCAGCTTTATTGCGCTTTGTTGCAGGCTTTTTGCCTTGGAATGGTAAAAACCTGTTGTGCGGATGGCTTCTTCGATGTCTGCAATATTGGCGGAGGCGAAGGCTTCCAGCGTTGGAAATTGCGCAAAAAGCGCAGGAGTTACTATGTTAACCCTGGCGTCTGTGCATTGTGCGCTTAGTATCGTGGCAAACAGAAGTTGCCAAGGTTTTTCTTTAGAATAGTTAAGAAAACAAACGCCGTCGAAAGGATATAGGCGTTCGAGCGTTTGTAAAATGCGTTTAATCGATGCTTTCGTTTTCATATGTACCTCGCTTTGAGATTTTTGATGCTTGGGTTATAATATATGAAGTCTAAGATAATGTCTAAGATTTATTTTAGAGCAGAGAGGAATTCTTACACATGAACTTCACCCTAGATATACACATCCACACCATCGCCAGCACTCATGCATACAGCACTTTATCCGAAAATGCTGCCCATGCAGCATCTATTGGGCTAACCCACATAGGCGTTGCAGAGCATGGTCCGGCAATGCCGGATGGTGCGCATTTATATAATTTTTTAAACTCGTACTGCATTCCTGATTTAATCTATGGCGTGCATGTGCTTAAAGGCGCAGAAGCCAACATAATAAATCAAGATGGCGAAATAGACCTGCCATTGGAAGCACTTAAAAAACTAGACTTCGTTATAGCGTCTCTCCATCGTGGTGTTCTGCCATCTTCAACATGTGAGCTAAACACCAAAGCCATGGTACAAGCTATGCAAAACCCAAATGTACATATACTGGGTCACCCTAACAGCGCAAATTATCCCGTTGATATGGAAGCAATCGTAAAAGCCGCCGCTCGTACCCGCACAATAGTTGAAATTAACAACCAAACGCTTGCCGAAGGCTCTATCCGTTTTGAGGGTATAAAACCCATGGAAGCACTGCTGCAATTATGCAAACAGCACAGAGTTTCTGTTTTGGCTTCTTCCGATGCGCATTTTTGCACATCTGTTGGCGACTTCCGCAATGTAAAACCACTGATAGAAGCTTCCGGCATTCCGGAGGAATTGGTCGTGAACACAAGCGTGGACAGACTTTTTGCCACCATAAACGCAAAAAAGGAATTGATGACATGAGCGACTACTTAAACAATTTAAACCTATCACAAAAAGAAGCAGTGCTTCACATGGACGGACCGCTTCTTATTTTTGCCGGTGCAGGTTCGGGCAAAACGAGGGTGCTCACATACCGCATTATCAGGCTGTTGGAGCAGGGGATAGACCCGTATCATATTATTGCTATCACTTTTACAAACAAAGCCGCCAAGGAAATGCAGGAGCGTGTACATGCGCTTTCTCCAATTGGCGACCAAATTTGGGTGAGTACATTCCATGCGGCTTGCACTCGTATTTTGCGCAGAGAATCAGAGACGCTGGGTTTTGCTAAAGGATTTTCTATTTACGACACGCAAGATAGTTTGCGGCTAATAAAAGAATGCATAAAAGAACTCAACCTTAGCGAAGCCTACTATACGCCACGTGCGGTTGCACAAACCATCAGTGCGCAAAAAAATGAACTCATCACCCCGAAAGAATACGAAAAACGTGTAGCAGGCAACTATAGAGAAAGCAACATCGCCGATATTTACACTCGTTATCAAGAAGCACTTACAAACATGAATGCACTCGACTTTGATGATATCATTTTCAAAACTGTCGACCTTTTCCAAAACCATGCAGACATCCGTTCAAAATATCAAAACCGCTTCCGCTATGTTTTGGTGGACGAATATCAAGATACAAACCATGCGCAGTACAAGCTTGTAAATCTTTTGTCCGGTTATGCACAAAATTTGTGCGTTGTAGGCGACGACGACCAAAGCATATACGGTTGGCGTGGCGCAAATGTGGAAAATATTCTGCAATTTGAAAAAGACTACCCCGACGCAAAGGTAGTCAAATTGGAAGAAAACTATCGCAGCACGCAAACTATTTTGGACGCTGCAAACGATGTTATTTCTAATAACTCACAACGTGCAGAAAAACGCCTGTGGACAGAAAACGAGCGAGGCGGAGCTATTCGCTTATATCTCGCTTCGAACGAGCGGGATGAGGGCGCATTTGTTGCACGCACGATAAAGGAAGAAGTGGCACGTGGCAGTGCAAAATTCAACGATTACGCCGTGCTTTATCGTGCCAACGCACAATCCCGCAGCGTGGAGGACGCCCTTGTTGCGGCAGGTGTGCCGTACCGTATTTTCGGCGGCGTGCGATTTTACGAGCATATGGAAATAAAAGATATCTTGGCGTACCTTAAAGCCATCAATAACCCTGCGGACGATATTGCGCATTTGCGTGTTATCAATGTACCTAAGCGGGGCATTGGTGCTGCAACAGTTACCAAAGTGCAGGCGTATGCATTGCAGTATGGGCTTCCCTTTGCCCAAGCAATGACTCGTACGGCAGATATTCCGGGGCTTGGCAAAAAAGCTGCACCGGTTGCCGCTTTTGCCGGGTTTATGCTGGAACTCTCAAACTACGCCGTAGAAA
>Ga0131853_10016616_pt1 | contig 13417 bp, 10 predicted proteins | sample TergutLab28metaG_FD_92764 | JGI IMG/M metagenome (GOLD analysis project Ga0131853, IMG submission 92764) | Labiotermes labralis P1 segment gut microbial communities from Petit-Saut dam, French Guiana - Lab288 P1 (version 2) (version 2) | ecosystem: Host-associated > Arthropoda: Insects >...
CAGCTTCCTGTAAAATGGGTACCGGGTCTTTCCCGGGGGTAAAGTGCGGCCGGGGCATGCTGCTGACCACTCACCCCCTTCTAGTGCCGCGGTCATGGAAGAGTAGAGCTATACCTCTACCCAGCCTCTGGGCCACACCGGGCCTGTAACGGGATCACTTTACCTTCTACTCAGCTATATAAAATTAACAATGTTAAAATATTTAAAGCACGAGAACTCTTCGTATTACAAAGATCGAGACATTTCTGCATACAGAATATAAATATTGTATCCTTTCTTCTGGGTAATTCCCCGGCGACTGGATTTTGTATACCAATGTTTCGGAACACCCTGTCTGTTCCATCTTCATAGGCGGGTAGGTCTGAAGAATAAATGGGGTTGAGAATGTTGGGGTATTTATACTGGAAAAAGTTTGGTTCGAAAATACAAAGAGCTACAAACTGTACTTGGAACGGGAAACACAAAGTTTTAATATCACAACATTACGATTTTATGCTTGCCAATTTTATGAATTTTAGACTTCTAATACTGTAATCATTCCAATGAAGACAATGCCTAACTAAATTGGCATGTTGAGTTTGTAATCTTTTGAGCGGAAAGACTCCCTGATGATGGCATGCAGTTGCCGAATCCTGTAGGAAATTAATACTTGTCATAAAATGTATTTTGTTGAATTCATTTTTTGGTTGATGTATTTATTATAAGAATATGTATGGTATGAACAATATAAAACTTGTATTTGATTATTTAACGGCTTAATCAACAACATATGTTGGATATTTATTATCTGTCATCCAGTGATAGCGGTTTTTTCCATTTCGAACAAAGCAGCAACGCTGTTTGTCAGCAAGAACAGAGGCACATGAATGTTGTGTTTCAGTATGAACTTCCTGGATTTGGCAGGAAGTATTGCAGACTTGGGGGGTTTCCATTGCTTGTTGAAAATTGTGTCCTATTATTGTGCTGCCTAAAAAAGGGAAGAGGATATAGGCCTAAAATTAAATTGCCGTAGACCGGGACGGTTAGTTCTACTGCAAGGGGATTTGCAGGTTACGTTGACTTCAGACACTGTGGAGTTTTTAGCTCCAGGCTAAAAAGGAACAGTTCGTTTCTAACTTTCAATTCTCGTGGGACACAATGTTTTGTAGCTTGTAAATAGTTTCCAAAGTTTCGGAAAAGTTTTATGCCTCAATCTTCACTCTCCTTCAAATACCCTGAAGACTGAGGCTGCGAACTCCTCCGAACGGTCGTTAACTATTGCTAATCATGAGATACCGAAATTGGATGAAAAGTAAGAGGGAGGTCTTCTATGTAATATAAAAACTGACAGAAATCTATAGAATAGTAGAGTGGGTCTTGGCCTCTTTTTACTGAAACGACTTCATCTTAATTCATCTTGGGTTACTTAATGAGGACGTTTTTTAATGTAGCAGATTGCTTTATCCTTAAAACGTCATTGGGTGATAATAGCAAGTCTGAACGGTGAAAATATCGATTAAGTAAAATCAATAAACATTATGGTTAAATACAATCTGAATTCACGTATTCCAACATTAGCGTCGAGATGTGTTAAGTGCTCAGCTAATCACGGCACGAGATTTTCGCGGGAATGCGGGACACACGCAGAAACAATAGATATAAAAAATAAATAAATGAAGAAACGAAACATAACACGAGAAGAAGTGTCTTATTGTAGCACCGTGCATTTTTGTAGAATCACTTTAGTTTATCAACCAACGAATGCACATATAATTAGAACACTTTAAAACACTCCGACATGTTTCGCTCTAGTCAGATCATCATCAGGGAGCTTAGTTCCTTGCTAAAGTTATATTACAGTATTCAAAATTCAATTGGTATTTGCTCCTACACAACATGATATGCTGCCACAACACCTCGTTCGCAAATACCAAATGAATTGTAATTACTGTAATATAACTTTAGCAAGGAACTAAGCTCCCTGATGATGATCTGACTAGACCGAAACATGTCGGAGTGTTTTAAAGTGTTTTAAAAGTGTTTTAATTTTATGTGCATTCTTTGGTTGATAAACTAAAGTGATGAGAAGAAGAGGTTGATAATGCTCTCTCGTAATGTTTGTACTTACTCTTGGCGATTCTGAAGTTCAGATTTTGTTTGCTATGAAATTCCCCAACCCATCATTACCAACAACCACGAATCACTGAGATTCAGAGCTTTAGATACTACGGCCTCTCTTGTTACTTCTTTTTGTTCTGTTTTCCTTTCAGATCGTTATTTTAAAATATGATACTGCACTCTGCAATAACTGTCCTGAGTGCGGAGTCTGGTGACACTATCAAAGCTCAATTTTAGGTATTGGCAAAAACTATTTTTATTTATGGACAACCACTGTTACGAACATTACTACGATACTTAAACTGAAGTTTTAAACTATCGTTTGTAACTTCCACTGAAAAATTTATTAAATCAGTTACAAAGTCTTCCACCCTTGCTGTCTGGATCTCTACATACCTATATTGTAACTACTACAAAATATGCCGTCCTATTCCTTAGTAAACAGCTGTAGATGTCGCAGCAAATTGAGGTCTAGAAGTTGACTTCACTTAGACCTACCGTCACAAGAACTCTTAAACCTGTCACGATTCATTTAAAATTCTAAGATAACTAACTAAACCTGATTTGCTAACGTCAGAGAGAAGAGTCTTTATTAAGAATCTAACACTCTTTGAGGTAAACAAAACGTTCCCTGCTTTTTATGTGCTTCTAAGTTTTACTACAGTTTTCGCAAGCGATCAGAACTCTTCCCACTCTTGTGACAGATGAATCAAGTCCAAAAACTCAAATTTACTGCTTTAGTATGCAACCTAATGATATATATGCCCCCCTCCACCCATCTACACACAGGCTTTTGTGTGTCATTCTTTCTTCAGACATTTCGAATGAAAATTTGCACACTTTTCCCATGCACTCATTTGAACATTAATGTTACCATAACATATCTTCCCGCACTCGATCACTGTAAAAATACTTGGTGAAAATCAGCGGAAATATTACGAAGTTTGGCTTATATAATTTTATCACTTCCCTTCCTATATGTTCTCATTACGTCCGAATATTCTGCTGAACATTATCCTCTAACGATAAACTTATTACGATGAAAGTTTTCGCTATGCTTAATTAAGCTCACGTCATGAAGACTTACGGCAGAATGGAGCTCTAAGTTGCTTAACCTCGCAACTAGATGGAAGTGACTGGAAAATCTGAAGCCCCCGGCACATAAATCATTAGGACAAGGGAACCCGTGCCCATTAGGTAGGAGCCTGGGTGGTTTCCAAATCAGCCTGATTATGGTGACGAAAAGAATTTCTCTCTCTTCAGAAAATCGAAACCCTACTAGCTGGTAGTTCAGTCATCTACCTAGTCATAATACACAGTAAGTTAACATTGTTCTCGAAACACACGAGTAGCTTGAGTCTGTATTATTGCCTCAGTGTGTGAAATATCCGCAAAAAAATTTTAAATTGGATCGGGTTTTAACTTGTATTTTAACTGCCGAATGTTTAGACAGGAGACAGGAGACAGACAGGAGACACAAGTTAGAAGACAGGAGACACAAGTTAGACGACAGGAGACACAAGATAGGAGACAGGAGACAGAAGACGGGAGACGGAAGATAGGAGACAGAAGACGGGAGACACAAGATAGAAGAAAGGAGACACACGATAGGAGACAGGAGACTTGAGACAGAAGGCAGAAGACGCTGTTATGAATGCTGGCAAGCGTTAAGAAACGGAATTTGTTTCTTCTATTCAGGTCAGAGTTTTCTGCTGATTAAGTTCAGTCATTGAATTTAATACAGCCTTAAGTTCTTGGAAGCAAGTTTCATTTGCAAATATCATGGTGCAGATTACAGCTGTAAGAACAGTGCTTTCAACTGTTGGTACACGGAGGTGTCTGGTGATAAACGAAGCTATTTGGGAATTACCATTTTTTATAATTGAATTTTACAGTATAACTTGCATTGTTAAAAAAGAAATGTATCTGAACAATGGAAGTAATGAACACTGCAATTAATATCCTCAAAATTATATTTAAATGAAAACAAAAACTTTTAAGAAGTACTTACAAAATCGAATTAGAAAAGTACAAATTCCACGTTATTAACATTTTCAGTACCCGGTGATACATGTAAATGTTCTGCTGGTGATGGTGGTAGCTTGGAAAAGCAGGCTGAAAAATGCAATATTAGAAACACATTATTTTCTATATTATACTCCGTATGCCGCTCCTACATACTGACAACAGGTTAACATTTTAATATTATATTATTATAATGGAGGATATTATGAGTTCATGTGATCTATTACCCAAGTTTCATAAGGGATATCCCGGGTTCAAACTCACTGTGGAGATCATGTACCCCGGCGAGATTTCACGTGGTTTTTAACTGTCTGTCGCAGGGCTATTCCAGACACTGTGCCCAGTTACTGTGTGGCTGCTTCTACTTACGCAAATTCCGATTCATTTGTTACTGTGTATCCTCTCAGTAAACAATCGGATAGTTCTATATTAGCAAAAGAAATAGTCGTTAATAAATAAATAAATATATAATACAAAATGTTACGATAGGTGTTGGTAGCCAAATAAGTCTCTTCCATGAAATTATCAGACCCAGTTGAAGTGACGACCGTAGTGATGAATAATTTAGTAGAAACAGAAATAAAGACAGGGATTTTAGGTTTCCTTAAATATGAAAATTTCACATAAAGGTATCTAACATGCTGGAGATCAAGTCTTCTGGGATGTTCCGCCTTATCGGCTAGGAAATGGTCACAGACGTTTCGAATTATCGTAATGCTTCCGTCCTCACAGTCCAATTTGCCTTCACTCTTCTTCAAGTGCTTGACCCTGAATGCAAGGGACCTACCATACTTAAAATGCCTGTGGCCAATCACTAGCCGACACAACGTAACATCGCAGAAGACCTGAAGCTCACAACAACTTTGTTATAAACTCACGTCTCCTAGGCCAACCGATTACAATTAAACATTAAGAGCTTTTAATGCAAACGTCACTGAAACAAGACGCCATTTTTACGAAGAAGGGTGCAGAATTGCAGGCTGTGTATAATCACCTAGGGGCTGGTCTTGCATTTCCTTCCCTAATTAGAAAAAGAAGAACCGAATTTGCAACAAACAGCTAGAGAGAGATTTTGTAGCGACACGAGCGGGCAAAACTGGAACTACCGAAATCGCGATTACTACCAAGTTTTGGGTCACACTCAACTGAGGATTTAGCTAACGGCCGAGACTGCAATGATCTCAGCTCCATGGTGAACTGAAGAACTGTTCACCTTAACGTTATGAGAATCGCCTGCTAGTTAATGAATCCACTGACTATAGTCACTGTCGGCCACAGATCTACCAGCTCCCACGTTCTATAGAAGTACATAATTTAAACTACGCAAAGAAGTATTAAGAGAAGGGCATAATAATGAAAATAAAATGCAATAAACTTGGTCACGTGCAACGTGTTCGGAGCAGCCGATTATAATGATTATGGTTGTCAATGAAAATAAGAGTAGTGTGTGTCAGTTGCGGTCCGCGCATATCAGGAGATTTACAGGCCTATAGAGCCAGGAATATCTAATTAATCTAATTAATGCACTACAGAAACATTTTCCAAACCATTACATATAACCAAAAAGTTTGTGATACTGAAGAATACTAAGGTTACCAAAACAATAAACGCCTGGGTCACCCAGGTGGGAGCTCTTACAGATGAAGTGGTAGTGGAACAGGGTTTTCTCCGAGTAATTCAATAATCATCTAACCAACGTACCATACACATATTTCGTGTGTCTATCATCGAGGCGATATAGCCCTCAGTATCTGACAGCGTCACTGAGTACAGCACCGAAACACCATCACCATCACCACCACCACAAACACTACCAACACTACCACCACCATAACAACCACCACCACCAACACCACCACCATCACCAGCACTACCACCAACACCACCACCACCGCCACCACCACCACCGCCACCACCACCACCACCACCACCACCACCACCACCACCACCACCACAACCACCAAAACCAACACCATAAACACCACCATCACCATAAACACCACCATCACCATAAACACCACCACCACCACCACCACCACCACTGCAAACACCACAAACACCACCACCTCTACCACCACCACCACTACCACCACCACCACAACCACCATCACTTACGCCGCCGCCGCCGCCGCCACCTCCACAGGAAGAAGAACAACAACAGAACACATGTATTTATGTTTATTTATTTTATATGTGGGCTATTTAAAGACCCTGTAGTAACTGCGGTTTGCACATGGACCCATTGAATATGAAATAGGAAGTTTACTCTCTCAGTCGCACAGTTCAATGGTAGTTAATTTCCTCATTATTTTTTGTCAACAGCGATAACAATTATTATTATTATTATTATTATTACACGATATGGATGTCTCTTGTCACAGGCATTTCTTCCTGGTACTTCTCTTGAACCAGCGGTGATCCGCACCGCTCACGCTTCAAGCTTCACACTGCAGTACTTTCCGTATTATGTGTGATGTTCCAAGTATGGCTGTCTTTTGCAGTGAATCTATCTAATGTTTTCCTGGCACAGCTTCCAAATTTTTCCTTAAGCTTCTCGTTACTATTCCAGTGGCTCCATTTATTACGGGTATAATCGTGCATTTCAGGTTCCACATTCGTTGTAACTCTATACAAAAACTTTATTATTATTATTATTATTATTATTATTAAATGAAAACTTTGTTAATTTACGTGCTTACTCAACAGCCTAAAGGCAAGTTCTGAATAATAATTCCATTCAGTTCTTTTTTACTCACGTGTTGATATTACAACCAAGAGGCTAATTACAGGGGCATCACAGGAATGTAACGGAAAATACATAAACTGTGCAACTAACCAATCAAGTGACGCGTAAAGGTACAGAAACACAGTAAGATCAATATAGCACAATTTTTTGCCGTACTTAAATTTGTATATTTTATTTAACATAGTTTCAGCGAAACAAACTTACCTTTAAAAATAACAACACCCGTACACCAAACAAAGTAAAGTCGCTGACATTTCAATTCGGCACACAAATGCAGATATTTTACAAAAGAGGAGGTAAGAATTTTCATCCATTTTAAACATTAATTTAAAAAAAAATTATGTCTAGGTGATGCCATTTTACAATGAAGTTACAAAATGTTAGGTAATTTAGATTGTTCGCTTAGTTAAATTGTGATTGCAAAAACGACGATGATAACAGCATAAAAACATCAGCCGGATGAGCTGCAGCTTGCTGGCGTCAGCAGAAGTAATCCGTAATCCAGTTCCTTGCAACAGGGACATGTTCTAATGTTGGTCCGACTAACGTGCAACATAGCAGCAGAAGGTTCTGTAGACAAGAAAAGGAAAATATCCGAATGAAATCCAACACCCTAATTGCTGGAGAAATTACGTGATCAATGTGATGGTGAAAAAAGCAGTTTGGAATAAATGGGCACTCTAAGATATTTGATGGAATCGGCACCTGTAACAGGAGATTCATACAACTGGTACTCGAAGCCAAGCGATTTGGTTTCTCTAGAGAAGGAAATAACTCCGGTCTCGTTAAGGTTAAGCTTCGTTCAGCTTGAAACGCACGATCTAGAAACTGAGTTTGCATCCGATTGAACTAAGTTTTGTCATGAGGGGATTTTATTGCAATAAGATTTTTGTTGTCGTCAACGAAGAAAAGACATATGGAAAATCTGCGTGTATTACAGAGGTAATTAATGGAAGTGTTGAGAACGAGAGGTCCCACAAGAGATTACTGTAACACAACAGATAAAACAGCTAAGGTAAAGAAAGATTTTCACAATAACGGACAAGTAACTATGGAATAGGATGAAGTCCGCGGTAGATGCGCAATTACGTCAGACGCGCAGCTGAAGCCAAATAGATGGCACGAACCTTAGGCTGAGAATAAATCACCGGAGTAATAAAGTCAAGATGTGTAACTTGATTGGTAGGGTAGATTTAGGTTAGGTAAATCCAAGATGAGCCGTTCCTGGTTGCCGTGCGGTCTAAGGCGCAGGTCTGCAGCCGCTCGATTGCTGGAATCGCGGGTTTGAATCCCGCTGATGGCATGGATGTTTGTCTTTTGTGATTTTTGTGTAGGTAGCGGCCTCTACAAAGGGCTGAACACGCCTTCAGGGAGTCCTATCGGCTGTGAGTGTCGAATTGTGAGTGATCTGAAAACCTAAATTAAAAAAAGCCTAGGCCCGATTTCAGCTATAGCACCAAAGAAAAAAACAGAAATCCATAATAAAAGGGATTTATTTTGAATGACAAACCCAAATAGTATTTTGGAAAAATGGTTGAGAATAGAAATTTGCCTATAATTACTCAATGAAACTCTCTTTCTGTTTTGAAGAGAGGAAAAAATAAGCTTGTTTCCAAATGGTAGGAAAAGCAAATATATTTTCTAGAACCCAATATCAACGTGTAATTGAAACTGTAACCAGCCAGACAGGCAACAACATAAAATTAACGTCATGTTGTATTCTCTAGAGTTACAGTGAGGAATGTGGGCGTAAATTTAAGGAAGCATCTGTATCAGAGTACAGGAGTAAAAAATATTTCATAAATTGAAGTGGGCGTCATTCGTGTTTTGTGAGAGAAAATGACTAATAAATTTTGCCACAAAATACGTTGGAACAATTTCCAGGAATGTTAGGATCTAATAATGTGCAAAAAGTTCCAAAGTACTGTCACCGTCAAATTTAAGTGAAACTCGAACCTAAAGAACAATCAAAATAAAAAGAGCTCAAACTTTTTCTCGCTTTCCCATTGTAGTTTGTAATTAGATCTAATATGATGCTGCAAATAAATTACAAAAAAGACATAAAATACATGGAGCTGCAGTTAACTACCACATTCGTAATAAAATTCTATTCCCTATTGATCGTAACGGTTTTTAATAATCTGCTATTTTCACACGTCCAATATAAATAATCACTCCGTATGGATTTGTGTTGCCTATGAGTCAATGTTTTTGTACATGCAATTTTTCAATCAAAAACATCAATAATGTAAGCGGAAGGACAGATATTTCTTGGTCGACTGTGGTTATCTAATTCAGTGCGAAAAGGAAGAAAAGGTTTTAGAGTTTTATATCATGCGACTGTGTAAATAAGTTTTATTGTTTACACCATAGGGTTTTTGAATCTGTGGCAGCCAAAGTTGAGATACTTACGACCACCAATCAGATCGCCGACACATCGGGATAACGGCAACCCACACTACCTCTTTTTGGAGATAATTCTCTGCCTCCAAAAGCGCTGTCCGCAACGGAAACTTTAACTTGTAACTACCAGTGACGGTTATTTTAAGATCGCTTTCGATTTTATAAATATACACAGGCGGAATACTCGGATGAAACTAGTTTTAAATAATATAAGAAAGAATGAATCAGAGACTGGATAATTTGTAAAAAATAAGAGTATTTAAATTTACGTAACCAGAACCTTTTCAAGATGGTCCCCGTACACAAAAATTTGCTTTCATATAGAACACCTTCAATTTATGTAAATTTCAGTCTACTGGCCTTGCGTCGGTGGTCCCGTTTTCGTGAGATTTCTGATCATTTTGGCTCATTCAAATTAAATATTTTTCAAAACTGCATTTTTGTTTAGTTTCCAAAGAACTCCTCTCTGTTTTGGATGATACAAATTAAATATCTGTAGAAAATGTATCTTCGACGAATTCAACATGACGGCCATATAAACTTGAGGAGAGAGAAATGTTTTATGTATTCATGTAGGACACCGAGAATGTATCATAACGAGATATATATTAGAAATGCAACTGACAGAGTTAATAAAGAAACGAAGAAAATAATTTCGTTTAATTTTTAGACATCAACTATCCTGTACTTAATACATAAATGTCAGTTACGTGTAGAAGGTAATTTCTTGTTTAATTGTTAAGTGACACTTCCCCTTTGTGCAAGTCAATCAATATACCATCATGCAACAACAACAAACCCGTTTATGATTTACAATGGTTACAAGTTTCGGCCTATTTTCAGGCCATTATTTAGAATTTAAGAAAAACTGTACAATCATCTTCATATAAAAATGAGAAGAAGTCGGTACAATCACCTGAATCTAAAAATGGGAAGCTGCAGGATGCAATATAGACAAAACTTTGAAGTTGCCCACCCTCTTTACTTCATAATAATATTTATGTTTCCCAGTACAAAATATTTATTTCATCTGCCTTGTAATTTTTTTAGAAGTGTTATCAAGTGTTATGTTAAGGGGAAGAGATTTCTTCAAATTTTTATACTAAGATGATTTTATAGTTTTTCTTTAACTGTAAATAACGCAAGGTGTGCCGATGACCTGAATAGACGCCGAAACCAGTAACCATTGTAAATTACTGAAGACGTTGCTTGGCGCTTTATTCAGTAAATACGTAGAAGGTATAATTGATATTTATGCTTCTATAGCTCAGCCCTTATCACACGAATCAAAATGGCTTATGCTATTGCGTACAGAAATTCTGTGGGCTCCGTGGCTTGAATGCTGACAATCCCTTCTATTTAATTCAGTCTACACTGTTCTAATTTAATTTAGCTGTATATGATATATTCAAAATTAATATGACGCAAGAAAAAGTCATTGCTACAGACGTACGTATCTGTGTTGTGGTGGCAAAATTTATCCGGGAACACTGGGGAAAGAGTATCATAAAAAATATGGTGAAAGATAAGACAACATAACAAAAGAAAATTTGTTCTGCAGATAAAGTGAGACAAATGATTATGAGTAAAGGGAAGACGAAGAAGCCACAGAAGTAGTAAGTAGAGTGATGGAATGAAAATGGAAAGATGGACCTGAAAGAAGACAGCAGAAGAGTAAGATGGCGCGGAGGAAAGAAGCACCTCATCCATCAATGTAACTGATCGAGTGCTTTAACGGTTCGGGAAAGAAGAGGGTGGGTTCCAATGTTCCCTTTAGCTTCAGCTACAAGACCACCTCCATTTGAAACCTAAAGACGACTGCTGAAGCTTTAAATGTAACTCTGCAATTCACTCTAGCTTCTGCGCTAATGGAATAAATCTCTTTCCTGTGATAATAAATCATGAAGCATCGACTCGCGATTACAGCCGCACTGACTGCAAATTTTCAAGCAGCAGGTGGCTTATGCACAGTGAGTTATTAATACGCTCGGTGAATCGAGTTCGTACGAAAGGAACTGTTTGAACGCTTCACATGTAATCAAAATTAACTACACATATAAAGACTTATTTCCAGAGAGTTTATGTTATATAGACTTATTTCTAGTCAGTGTAAGTTATTGTCCATCACAAACAATGTAAAGTTAGGAATAGGCTCTCCAAAAGTGTGGACTTGTTTGGCTTACTTGCTTACTTTATTCACACTCTTTTCACTATTGACAAGCGCAGGAATTCCTGTCAAACCGTTCTAATTTCTTCAATAACTTGCCCTAACAGTTTGGTATATTCTGCTTCTGGTTAAATATCCATATAACGTCCATTGACATTACTAGATCATCGATAATCTGTCGACACCAGTGATGTGTTGTCATTTTAAAAACAAGGACGAAGCTTGAAGAATTGTCAGGAAAAATATATCGCCAACGAGGTCGAATAATAAATTGTGGACATCTGTATGTGAGAAATATTGTATGATATAATAATGGGATGATTTGCAGACTTTGAACCAATACTTTAAAACTAAATTAATAGAAAAGAAGGAAATACGAAAAAGGTAACAAGTAATTGGTAGAAACATTATTCATCAATTTAAGAGAGGATAAATTCATAAGAGGAAGGGTATTTTGTGAGGACAGACCATGATAAAATAGTACAAAGGAATTACGCAAGGAATCAATCAGCAGGGGCGTCCAGAGGATGAAGTGAAGAGTCCACTACTGCCTATCGAGAATTTGAAATCATATTGCAGCTACAATTAAAGTTTGAAACGATAACTAAAGAAGCCATAAAAAAGCAGAGACTAACACTGTAAGGTAATGGGCACCAAGACCTAGATTGTAAAGTACAATGTTCCATGCAATAAGGAAGCTCTGTTCCTGAATGTATAATGAAAATAATCGTTTAAGTTGGAGATAATATATAGCCAGACAGAGAGGTTGTCAAGCACTTAGGGATATTTAAAATAATAACGTGACCTTTTACCTCATAAATTACTTGCTCTGTTGATGGCGATAGCAGTATAAAAAGTAAACTGATCACAGTCTGATCACGTAATTCGGTTGACAGTTAGGATGTCAGGGACGAAAATCGAAAGTTGACTGTATCACCGAATGCGATCCATAAAATGCCATATATTTAAAGCGCTAAATCCTCTGGGATACCGAGTGAAAGAAGAAGGAGTCCGTGAAGGAAAGAGACGACAGACTAATGCATCAAAAGATAGGACGTGACAGTCTGACAGTAAATTGGAGAAAAAGGACAGCACTAAAACGGAAAGAAACAGAAAAAAATAAGCTGAAAATACTGAGTGATGAAAGGAAGAGAAGATTATTTCTGAACTTTACCAGCTCCTTGTTCCGGCTTTAATTTGCTACGAAACATTGGCATTACTGCATGTGTGTGCACACAGTTTGTGGGCCGGCTGGCATGACTGTCTATGTGTACACAGTCTGCGAGTGGGCGTGTGTTCACACAGTCTGTGGATCGGCATGATTGCACATGCGTACAAACAATCTGCTGGTCGGCTGCCATTGTACGTGATCCAGAAGTTAATTCAGAGGCCAGGGTGTTTAAGACGAAACACTAAACCGTGGGCCTAAATGCTAATGTAAACATAAGTAATAATTCTTATCAAGAAAGGCGACTTACATATAACGTAATATTGAGGCGCATTTGTGCAAAAATTGTTGCAGTGGAAAAGCAATGAGTATTACATATTGTGTGTGTGTGTGTGTGTGTGTGTGTGTGTGTGCACGTTTGTGTGTGCCTTTGTGTGTATATATATATATATATATGGTGTGTATATGTGTGTGTGTGTGTGTGCGCGTTTGTATGGGCGTTTGTGCGTGTGTGTGTGTGTGTGCGTGCGCGTTTGTGTGTATATATAGGATATGTATATATATATATATATATATATATATAGGTGTGTGTGTGTGTGTGTGCGCGTTTGTGTGTATATATAGGATATGTATATATATATAGGTGTGTGTGTGTGTGTGTACGTGCGCGTTTGTGTGTATATATAGGATATGTATATATATATATATACAGGGTGTCCCAGGAGGAAAGGACCTAACTTCGGGAGAGTGTTCCTTAGGTCAAACTATACCGATATAACCCAAAACACCTATATCCAAAGTTCAATGGTTA